>ENA-OROK01000038-OROK01000038.1-human-gut-metagenome-genome-assembly--contig:-NODE-38-length-145463-cov-12.324177_pt1 | contig 145463 bp, 129 predicted proteins | sample MGYA00242127_ERZ509046 | MGnify/ENA primary metagenome ERZ509046 (study PRJEB26280, sample SAMEA2338728) | human gut metagenome | biome: human gut; feature: human-associated habitat; material... | reverse complement strand
CTTTTCAATCCGGTTGGATGGTTTATCCAAATGGATTGATAAAATTAACAACACCATATGCGGGGAGGTAAATATGAAAGAATACGATAGAGTTAGACTAATAGTAGAAAAAGAAAAGTATGCCGAAGACGGGGTGCATAAAGGAATGTATGGGTGGATATGCGACCCACGTAATATAGACGGTCAATGGTTGGTAAGTTTTGACCAACCGGGTGATTTGCCTGAAATAGCGTGTATTCCCGTCAAAGAAGTAGACTTGGAAGTAGTAGAAGAATAAATACTTAACGCACAGCAACTTCGCCATAGAATTACAACACTATTCGATTGAGGTAAATATGAAAGAATATGATAGAGTTAGATTAATAGTTGAAAAAGAAAAGTATGCCGAAGACGGTGTACATAAAGGAATGGACGGGTGGATATGCGACCCACGTAATATAGACGGACAATGGTTGGTAAGCTTTGACCAATTTGGCGACTTGCCAGAAATAGCGTGTATCCCCGTCAAAGAAGAGGATCTGGAAGTAATGGTAGAATAAAATTCAATTTAGTTTACTATCGCTCCACCAAAAAGGCAAGCCGCGAGAACGGCTTGTTTTTTATTGTCCGCGGGGATTTTCAAATTTTGATTTTTGCTATGTAAAAGGCGGTTTCGTCGAAACGATTTTCACGACGGCAGGACAATTTTGCGGTTTCGTAACGTTTCAAACGATTTACACGGAATTCGAATTTTGGTATAATTTTATATTATGTTTAAACTGCTCAGATACCTTAAACCCGACGCTAAAAACATAATAGCGGTCGTAATGCTTGCACTCGTGGAGTCGGCGGCAAGTCTTGCGTTGCCGTATCTTATGAGTTTTATCGTAAAAAACGGAATAAACGCTCTCGATATGAGGGTTACGTTATATGCTGCCGGCGCGATGGTCGTTATGGCGGCAATCGGGCTTGCTGCGGGCATTATTTCGTATAAGATTTCATCGGGCGTATTGAGCAGATATTCGAGGACGCTGAGAGAAGCGGTTTTCAAAAAGGTAAACACTCTTAATCCCGACCGGCTCAATCATTGGGGCACGGGCGCACTTGTTACAAGAAGTACGAACGACATAGGACTTCTCGAAGAGTGCGCGAGTTTTCTTATGCGAGGCGTAATAAGTATCCCCATTCTCGTGTTCGGGGGCGGCGTTCTGGCGTTTCTTGCCGACCCGTGGCTTGCGCTTATAATGTTCACGTTCGTGCCCGTAGTCGTTGCGGTTTTATATCTGGTGGTAAGAAGGATTATGCCGCTGTGGGAGAAAAGCGACGAGTACATAGACAAACAGAACAGCATTATCAGAGAACGACTTACGGGAATCCGGGTTATCCGGGCGTTCAACCGCGAGGACAAAGAGTGCGAAAGGGCAAACGAGGCAACCCGCATTATGGCCGAAAACATAATTAAGGCCAACGTGAATATGGGAATACTTACGCCGCTTATTCTGTTGGGACTTAATATGGTTACCGTTCTGATTGTGTTAGTGGGCGCCGAACTTATGCAAAGCGGAAAATCCGCCGTTACCGGCGCGGATATTATAGCGATAGTGCAGTACGTCGGACTTGTTATGAACGGAATAATGATGTTTGCGATGATGCTTGCTTTTCTGCCCAAGGTTGTGGTAAACAGCAGGCGTATAAACGAGGTTCTCGAAACCAAAGTCCCAGACGAGCCGGACGACGCGGATACCGCCGATTTTTCGGGCGGACTTAAATTCAACCACGTGAATTTTGCATACGAAGGCGCCGCCGAAAACGCCCTGAGCGATATATGTTTCGAAATACAACCCGGCGAAAAAGTCGCGTTTATCGGAGGGACGGGCAGCGGAAAAAGCACTATAGTAAGGCTTATTATGAAGTTTTTTACGTCTGGCGAGGGTGAAATATCGTTTGACGGACGGAGCATTAACGATATCAGCGGCAAAAAAGTCAGGGATAACGTAACGTGCGTTTTACAGAATGCCACGATATTTTCGGGGACGATTCGCAGTAACGTCAGAATGGCGGCGGCGGACGCGGACGACGCGGCCGTTTACGACGCGCTTACGGTTGCGGAACTGAAAGGTTTCGTGGATAATCTCGAAAACGGTCTCGATTATGAAATACAGAGCGGAGGAACAAATCTTTCGGGCGGGCAGAAACAGAGGATTGCGATAGCCAGAGCTTTGCTTAAAAAGGGCTCGATTTATCTTTTCGACGACAGTTTTTCTGCTCTCGATTTTCTTACCGAATCAAGAATTAAGGAAAAACTCAATAAAAAACTCGAAGGGCGTACGCGCATAATTATGACGCAACGCGCGTCAACGGCGGCGGCCTGCGACCGCATTTTCGTGCTTGAAAACGGAAGAATAGCAGGAAGCGGAAGACACGACGACTTGCTTGAAAATTGCCGTCAGTATCGCGAAATATACGAATCGCAGACGGGAAGCCGGGCTTCCGAAGGAGGTGTCGGATGAGACGTTTCCGCAGTCCGGATAAAATGACCGGCACCGAAAGAAAAGGAATAATGAAGCGCCTTATGAAAGAAACGGGGCGCATTAAGTGGGGTATGGTCTGGGTATGCGTGCTGTCTGCCGTCGCCATGACGGCAAACCTTATAGCGCCGAAATATCTGTCCGATATCCTGGATACTCTCAACGCCTATAACGGAGAAGGAAACCTTCTTTCCGAAATCGGAAACGCGCTTATCTTGCTTACCGTCGTATATGCGCTGTATTCCGTTATAATGTATTTCAGAATGTTGCTTTCAAACAAGGTGGTAAGCAGGCATTTTACCGCGAGACTTCGCATGGATATGTCCACCAAAATCAAGTATCTGCCCGTATCTTACGTTGATAAAACCGACGCCGGACAAATGCTTGACCGTATGACTGCGGACGTATCTCAGATGGGCAACAGCATACACGCGATAATCGAAACGCTTTTGATGGGCATTTTGCAACTTATTGCGATTACCGTAATAATTTTTACGATAAACTGGGTTTTAGCGCTGATTGTGATTGCTTTTGTTCCGATGTCCGTCGTGTTGTCCTATATATTTGCAAAACGCAGCGAACCTTATTACGACAAAATGTTCAAAGCGTCGGGAGATATATATCAGACTGTCGAGGAAACTTACTCGGGCTATCAGACGATAAAAAGCTATAACCTCGAATCGTTGCAGGAAGAGAAGCTTAAACTGCACAACGACGCAATGTGTTCTTCGCAGACGCGCGCGACGTTCATGTCGTCCATAGTAACGCCTCTCGTAACTTTTTCCAACAATCTCGCGTACGTACTCATTTGCCTTATCGGCGCATATTTTGCCATAAAAGGAACGAGCGTGAGCGGAAACGTCGTGTCCGTGGCGGACATAGTCGCTGTCGTGATATATGCCAAAATGTTCAGCTCGCCTCTCGAACAGATTGCAAACGCAATCAGCAGTTTGCAAAGAGTCGCTTCAGCAAGCAAAAGAGTTTACGAGGTGCTGGACGAGCCCGAGATGGACGTTCAGACCGAGGTAATGCCCGAAAACGTAAAAGGTGTCGTGGATTTCGAACACGTGGCGTTCAGTTACAATCCCGAAAACCCGTTGCTGAAAGACGTGAACGTGCACGTTGAGGCGGGAAGCAAGGTGGCGATAGTCGGGCCTACGGGCGCGGGGAAGACGACCGTCGTCAATCTTCTTATGAGATTTTACGACCCTCAGTCGGGAAGAATCCTGATTGACGGCACGGATACTAAAACCGTTTCCAGAGAGAGCGTAAGGGACTGTTTTTCGATGGTTTTGCAGGATACGTGGCTTTTCGGAGGCAGCGTATACGATAATATCGCGTACGGAAAAGAAGGGGTAAGCCGGGAGGACGTCGAACGAGCGGCCATAGCGGCGCATGCCGACGCGTTTATCCGTATGCTGCCCGACGGATACGATACGGTTATAAACGAATCGGTTACCAACATCAGCGGAGGGCAGAAACAGTTGCTCACCATCGCACGCGCGTTTCTGTCCGATAAGCCCCTTCTGATTCTCGACGAAGCCACAAGTTCGGTCGATACGCGTACGGAGGTTCTTATTCAGAAAGCGATGGACGACCTTATGAAAAACAAAACCGGTTTTATAATAGCGCATCGACTGTCAACCATCGTAAACGCCGACGTGATACTCGTTATTAAGGACGGAGATATCGTCGAAAGCGGAACGCATAAGGAGCTTCTCGCAAAAAACGGTTTTTATGCCGAAATTTACAACGCGCAATATAAATTTGCCTGAAAAACGGCTTTTAGCAATAAAAGACCGCGGAAATGGGCGTGTCCCATAGGGATTTTTTAGAACATTGTAAAAGAGTAGCAAAATTTTGCTACTCTTTACTTTTTTTGCCTTGCAAGCACACACAACTTAACTTTGTTAAGTATAGTGTGCTACACTTTTGGAAGTATTATCCACAAATCAAAACAGCCCGACAAATTGGAATTTGACTTATAAAGCTCTTTGTAAATATACCATATCCACCAACTGTACTCCGCCCTCAAATATTGGATGGTCATAATTATCCGTAAAGAAATTCCGAACAATATGCGAACGGACAAAACCGCACTTCTCATAAAATGGTATTGTTAGTGGACTATCGCCCGTCCCCACTTGAAGAACGGTATATTGATTACTGTACTTCTTAACTACAAAATCAATCAAGACTTTTGCATAACCTTTACCTTGGTATTCTGGAACTGTCGCAATGTTCTTGATTTCAAGCATACCATTTCCTTCATCGGTTATGACACACTCGCTTTTAACACCATTATCATCAAGTACATACATCCTGCCTTTATCAAGATAACGGTCTATCATATCTTCCTGCTCATCTGCTAATAGCAACAAATCAAGATATTGCTTTTTGTTTTCTGTAACCTCAATAATTGCCATCACTCACACCTACAAATTCTGATTTATCGGTGAGTTTATTATATCAAAAAATAAATTTAATTCAAGCGCTTCTGCGTGGACAAAAGAAAACTCGTCTTATCAAAAGCCAAATTTTATAAACTATTCAATTAAAATCCCTATGGGAAGAGCAATAATCCGCGGTCTTTTATTAAGCGCGGACGACGTTCAGGAAAGCACGCCGTATAAAAAACGATAAATCTCTTGTTATTTTTCGGAATAGATGTTATTATAGATTATGTATAAGGAAATTTATGTCCTTTTTCAGGAGGAAATTATGAAGAAGAAATTTATTTCCGTGCTTCTTGTTTTATCGGTCGTCGTTGCCTGTCTGTGTGTTTTCACAGCGTGCGGCGAAGACAATACGGCAAAAACCGCTCAGCATAAAAAGGCAATCGTAATATGTACGGCGTTGTTATCGGGCGGTCTTTACGATACCGAAACGGGAGCCGCGATATGGGACCCCGTTGCAGAGGGCGTGTATTTTCAACAAACGTTCCCAGACGGCGATATGATGGGACTTATTTTAAGCGTTCTTTCCGATAAAGATACTTACGGCCTTATTGGCGATATAACGAAGTACAAGGAAGGAAGCGAAAATCTGTTATGGCAGGTTACTCTGAACGAACAGGGCGTCAGCGTAAACAATCCGAGACTTCGTCCCGCAAACGTCCTGCCTACGACCGCCGACGGCAATTATACCCCGTCCTACTGGAATGAAAACAACGAGACGCTCGGCGGATACGGTTCGTATACATACGGCGAGAAAATACAATACGGCGCGATTGCCGCTTACCGTCAGCAGTGTCTCGACCTTCAGGCAAAATACGGAGACGACTGGGACGTAACGGTATTCAATTACGACTGGCGTATGGACAACCGCAGAAATTCCGAACTTCTCGAACAGTTTATCGAGACAAACGGATGGCAGGAAGTTATTCTTACATCGCATAGTATGGGCGGTCCCGTCGTTGCCGGCTACATAGCGAGACTTTACAATAAATATATCGCCGACCCCGAAAACAACAAGCATCCCAACGAGCTTATCCGTGCGTACCGTGCGTTTTCTCCCGCGACGGCGGGCTCCGTCGACGCAATTTATTACCTCGACGACCCCGTCGGTTGCTGCGTTGACGCGGTAACGGGCGTACTGGGAGACAAACTCGGGAATACGATAACCGGAATACAGGCGCTTTCTGACGGATTGCAACATCTTGCCGCGCCCCTTGTCCAGAATATGACGTCGGTAATGCAACTTCTTCCCTTCCAGACGTTCCTCGATTCGGAGTATTATGCCGACGACGAAAGCTGCGTCTACGTCGACGGCGAGCCCGTAAGGGATTTGTACGAATGGTATTGCTCGCGTCCCTGGGCGCATACGAGCGACTGGATAAGCGGAGTGGACGGAATATACGATAAACTCAAACCCGCCATGAGAGACTTGCGCGAGTACTGGGATTCTTTCTATCTCGATACCAACACCGACGGAATTAAGGATACCTTTGCTCCCGACGTGGTTAATACGATATATTGCCTCGGCCGCGGTTACAATACCAAAAAGAGTCTGCAATTCGTAACCAGTGATACGGATACGGTGAAGACCAACAAGATAACCTATCACGCATACGATACGTTTAATCATAATTACGATACGCCTCTTACTTCCGTCGAATACTATTCGTTCGACCACAACGCCATCATTTACGGCGACGGCGACGGCACAATGCCCACGAATTCCTGCATAGGAGGGCAGAACTATAACGGCGGCACGTATACTCTCGGAAATCCCCGCCACGATATCGCTGCGGTTAACGGCACCGGAAAACCCATCAAATTCTATACTGCCGACCACGGCTCTGTCGGAGGATACTGGGATATTCTTAAATACGATTTCTACGAAATGATAGATAAAATCAATGAAGAAGACGCTTTAAATCCGTTTTTTGCGTAAACAGTCGGAAAATTTACTTATAAAAAAGGCCTCCGGAAACGGAGGCTTTTGTATTTTACGGAAAAACGGTCGGAATACGCGGAATTTACGGTTGCGCATTTCAGTATTATAATGTATAATATAAAAAAGCTATGAAAAAAAGATTCGGAAAAAAACGTGTTATACACGACAGAAGAGCGAAGGAATTCGTCAAAAAACGCGCGGTCATAAGCGATAAAATCCGCGAGTCTTTTATTTCCGCCTTACCTATTATTATAATCGTTGTGTTGCTTTGTCTGACGGTTTCGCCCGTACCGACGGGGCTTTTGCTTTCTTTTCTGTTCGGCGCTTTGCTTATCGTTCTGGGAATGGGAATCTTTACTCTGGGCGCAGAAACGTCAATGACTCCTATCGGAAACAGAATAGGCACGTCTCTTACTAAATCGCGTCGTCTGCCGCTTATTCTTTTCGTGAGTTTCGTGCTGGGAGTGGCGATTACGGTTGCCGAACCCGACCTGCAGGTCCTTGCCGAAACGGTGCCTCACATCGACGGCAGGATTCTCGTTATCACGGTCGGCGCGGGCGTGGGATTTTTCCTTGCGATATGTATGCTGCGAAGTTTTCTCGGTATACGGCTGAAATGGTTGTTGCTGATTTTTTATACGGCAATATTCGTGCTTGCCGCCTTTTCTGACAAGGAATTCCTTTCCGTTGCTTTCGATTCGGGCGGCGTAACTACCGGCCCCATGACGGTTCCGTTCATACTTGCTCTCGGAATAGGCGTTGCTAATATCCGAAGCGATAAAAAGGCGGAAGCGGACAGTTTCGGTCTTGTCGCTCTTTGTTCGATAGGCCCCGTGCTTGCCGTGCTTATGCTCGGATTTTTTTATAAAGGAGGAGGGGACGCAACCGTCGGCGCGGCCGCCGTCCCCGCTACCACCACCGAAATGGGCCTTTCGTATCTGAAAGCCTTTCCCGTTTATATGAAAGAAATGGCGATTGCGCTTGCGCCCGTTTTCGTGTTGTTTCTGATTTTTCAGGTTGTTTCTTTCAGAATGACCAGAAACAATTTTTTAAAAATACTTATCGGAATTCTATATACATACGTCGGTCTCGTACTGTTTCTTACGGGCGTTAACGTCGGCTTTTCGCCGCTGGGCTCTTTCCTCGGGACGGAACTGAGCTCCGGCTGGACGCAATATTTGCTTGTACCGCTTGCGATGTTGCTCGGGTGGTTTATTATTTCCGCGGAGCCTGCGGTATTCGTACTGGAAAAACAGATTGAGGAAGTAAGCTCGGGCGCGATACCGGGAAAAGCGATAAAAATCAGCCTTTCGATAGCGGTAGCCTGCGCAATGGGTTTTTCGATGATAAGAGTGCTTACGGGAATATCGATTTTGTGGTTTATCGTGCCGGGCTATCTCGTTGCGTTGGTACTGATGTTTTTCGTTCCCGACATTTTCACGGCGATAGCTTTCGACTCGGGCGGGGTTGCGTCGGGACCAATGACCGCAACGTTTATGTTGCAGTTCTTCATAGGCGTCTGCGCGGCAAGAGGCGGCAACGTTTTAAGCGACGCGTTCGGTTGCGTCGCGATGGTTGCAATGATGCCGCTTATTTCAATCCAGATTATGGGCGTCGTTTATAATCGCAAACGGAAACGGAAAGAAGCGGCGGAAAAACCTGCGGCGATTTACGGCGACTCCGACGTCATCGAACTTTGGGGGGAATAATATGAATTTCGTTATTTCGGTAATTAACGCAAACGGATTATCCATTCTCAACAATATTTGCGAAAGACTTGAGATACCTCTCGTCCTGTCTCTTATCGGTAAGGGTACGGCAAGTCAGAAAATACGCGATTTATGGGGCATCGAATCAAACGAAAAAAGAATAGTGATTACGGTTGCGGACGAAAACAAAACCGCATTGCTCATATCCGAACATAAAAGACGTCTTTATATCGACGCGCCGGGAAACGGCATTCTGATTGCCGTACCCGTGAAAAGCGTAGGGGGAGGCGGAACTTTCGATTTTTTAAGCGGAGGTAAAAGGGAAATGAAAACACCCGAATTCAATTTCGATTACGAACTTATTATCGCGATAGCGAACGAAGGACATACCGACGCGGTCATGGACGCCGCGAGAGAAGCGGGCGCGGGAGGCGGAACGGTAATTCACGCGAAAGGCACGGGCGCGGCAAACGCGGAAAAATTTTTCAAAGTCTCGATTGCTCAGGAAAAAGAGATTATTCTTATAGTGGCGAAAAAAGAAATAAAAACCGCAATTATGAAAACCGTAATCGAGAAAGCCGGTCCCGCAACCGACGCGGGCGCAATAGTGTTTTCATTGCCCGTTTCAGAGGTTGAAGGTTTCAGAAAAGAAGACAACGATACGGAGTCTTCGGACGAAATTAAAGAGAAAGAACAATCATAGGGTCTTTCCTTCGCGGCATACTTTGATTTTTCAACAACGTAAAATTTTTTACGGTATGATTTAGGAGAAGTTATGTTGAATCTCGAAAAACACTTGTCGGACGAGGGAGGATACTTTTTCGGCAAGACGGAGAAAAACCTTAATTTTACCCTGCATTGTCAGGACAATTACGAGTTTATTTACTGTTACGAAGGCGTTGTCAACGTTACTGTTACGGACAGAATTTATCGTCTGCGAGAGGGAAAAGGCATAATAATTCCCCCAATGCAGGTGCATTCCTATTTTACGTCCGATTACTGCGACGTTTATCTGCTTGTATTTTCCAAGGATTACGTTTCCGATTTTTACGAAAAGCACAAGGATTATGCGGCGACGTATCCCGTCTTTTCCCTTCCTTCGGGCGATATCGTATGCAAAAAACTGCAATCTTCCGTCGACGTTTTCGAAAGGAAAAGCCTTTTTTATCAGATAGCGTCTTTGTACGGTAAACATACCGCGTTTATTCCCGTCGACCCCGTTAAAAACGAAATAATAGTAAAAACCGTTGACTATATAATGAAAAATTATAAGGAAGATATAAGTCTGACCGCGTTGTCCGGGCATCTGGGGCTTTCCTACAACTACGTTTCGGATAAATTCAACGAAACCTTCGGCACGGGTTTTTCGGAGGCGGTAAACGCATATCGCGTTAACGAGGCCTGCCGGCTGTTGTATACGACCGATATGACGATGGGCGAAATCGCGCGGGAGACGGGTTACGACAGCATCAGAAGTTTCAACCGCAATTTTTTCAAAATTAACGGAAAATCTCCTTCCGAGGCCCGAAAAATAATTAATGAAGGAGTTTTTATAGACGTTTAACGCATTTTTTGCGCAAAAAAACTGAATATTTAACGTTGTTTGTCTATAAAAAAAACAAGTGGACGGTTTTTTTTCCAAATTCGGTTATTATTGTGTTATTATTGAAATAACAATGATGTAAAGGAGAAAATTATGGCTGATTTTTCAAAGTTGATTGAAAACAAAGCGGCAGCGGCGCGGTATATGGTTGACGAAATCACTCATATCTGCAAAGATATGCCCAAACGTACCCCCGGCGAAGAGGGCGAAAGAGTAGCCTGCGAGTATATGGCCGACGTACTTAAGAACGATTGCGGGTGCGAACGTTCCGACGTGGAGTCGTTTAAGGAAAATCCCGGCAGTTTCTTCGGATGGATTTACATAACGATTACCTGTGTGCTTGCGGGTCTCGTGTCGTACTTCTTCCTGCCGATTCTGGGCTTTGCTCTTATCGTATTCGGATTTTTCGTAATGATTATGCAGTTCGGACTTTACAGAAAAACATTTGATTTTCTTTTCCCCGAAAAAACGGGCACAAACGTTACCGCAATCAAAAAATGCACGGGCGAAGTGAAAGGTCGCGTGTTTTTCAACGGCCATCCCGACGCGGCGTGGAACTGGCCCGTCAACAACAGATTCGGCGGAAAAGTTTACGAGGCGAATATCGTCGTGGTAGTGCTTGGCGCATTGTTCCTGATGTTCGCAAGCCTTGCGGCGGCGATAGTTACCGGCTTCAAACCCATGATTCTCACGCCCGAACTTAACTCCGTTATTTTCTGGATAGGAATCGCAAATCTCGTATTCGTTCCGTTCTATTTCGGAATGTACCGTATGTGGGACCCGAAAACCACGGTTGACGGCGCAAACGACAACCTTACGGCGTGCTATATGGGCATAGCCATTCTGAAAGCAATGAAAGACCAGGGCATCGAACTGGAACATACCGAAGTAGGCGTTATTCTGTCGGGCTCGGAAGAGGCGGGTCTTCGCGGAGCGAAGGCGTGGTGCGAACAGCATAAAGGCGAATTCGACGACGTACCCACCTGGATATATTCTTTCGATACCATTCACGACCCCAAATTCCTCGGTGTAAACTATCGCGACCTTAACGGTCTCGTAAAGGCGGATAAAGAGGTTTCCGACAGCTTTATGGAAGCTGCCGAACAGGTTGGCGTAAAATGCAACAAGACGCTCGTGCCTCCTTTCGGAGGAGCAACGGACAGCGCGGCGTTTGCGCAGGCCGGTTTCAAAGCAACGGGCGTTACGGCGCTGAACCACGTTCTCGAAGATTATTATCATACTTTGAAAGACAGCTACGACAATCTCAACGAGGCTTGCCTTGCGGATTGCTATGCGATAGCCGTAAAAGCGCTTGAAAATTTCGACAACAGAATATCCTCGAAATAAAACGAATAAGAAAACCCCGCGAAAGCGGGGTTTATTTTTGGCTAAGACGTGCGCCGCGAAATTCTTATAATCACGCATTGTTGACAAAACGGCGTATATAATGTAATAATATTAATACTACTTATTTTTCTTACAGTGTGATTTATGGTGGCAGAAAACTCGGAAACACGGATTGCGGAGGATATTTCTGAAAGAGGCCTTACTTCGGCCGAGGTGGCCGAGCGCGTTAAGGAAGGGAAGGTCAACGGCGAACAGACCATCCGTACCAAAAGCGTCGGCAGGATAATCTTCGACAATACTTTTACGTTCTTTAACTTCATATTTTTCGTGATGGCCGTTATACTTGCCTTTTTCGCGTCGTTCGATAAAGACGGCATAGGAAATTACGGTTTCGTCATTCTGTGCGTTTTCAATACGCTCGTCGGTATTATACAGGAACTTCGCGCAAAGCACACGATGGATAAACTGTCGCTTATATCCGCGCCGAAAGTTATCGTGTTGAGAGACGGAACGGAAAGCGAGATTAAAGTCAGGGACATCGTGCTGGACGACGTGATGATTTTGTCCGCCGGACAGCAGATTTGCGCCGATTCCGTGGTTACGGACGGCAGTATAGAGGTTAACGAAAGTTTAATTACGGGCGAACCCGACGCTATCCGCAAAAACGCGGGCGATAAACTTATGTCGGGCAGTTTCGTTGTATCGGGGCGCGCAAAGGCACGCGTCGAACACGTCGGTATGGACAATTTCGCAATGAAAATCAGCGCCGGCGCGAAATATATCAAAAAACCGGTTTCGGTTATCAGAAACAGCCTTAACAAAATCGTCAAAACGATGTCGGTTATCATCGTTCCTCTCGGAATAGCGTTGTTCTGCGTGAAATATCTCGTGCAGGGCAACGGACTCGACGATACGGTTATTACAACGATAGGTTCGCTTGTCGGTATGATACCCAGCGGGCTCGTGATGCTGTCGTCGGTGGTGTTCTGCCTTAGCGTAATCAGGATTGCGAAACACCATACGCTTGCGCAGGATATGTACTGCGTCGAAACTCTTGCCCGCGTCGACGTGCTTTGTCTCGATAAGACGGGTACGATTACCGAAGGCAGTATGGAAATACAGGGAATTAAAACCGTCGACGTGTCGGAGGACGAGTTCAAGGTGCATCTGAAAAGCCTTATGAACGCTCTTCCCGACGATAACGCAACCGCGACGGCCGTACGCAATTATGTTGAAGAAGTGTGCGCGGGGGACGAAGCGGAATCGACGGTGCCTTTTTCGTCGGTAAGAAAATGGAGCGCCGCAAGGATAAACGGCGTAACGTACGTTCTGGGCGCGCCCGAATTCGTTTTTCCCGACGAAGCCGACGAAATGGTTGCGATAACGCGGGAAAAGGCGGAGGAAGGTCTTCGCGTAATAGTATTCGCGTCAACCGCATGCAACCTCGAAGGCGATACACTTCCCGATAATCTGAAACCCGAAGGGTTTATTTTCATCGCCGACAAAATACGTAAAGAAGCGCCCGATACATTGCGCTTTTTCAGGGAGCAGGGCGTTAACGTAAAAATAATATCGGGGGACAATCCCGTTACGGTGCGGGCCGTTGCGAAGCGCGCCGGTCTTGACGACTGCGATAATATCATCGATATGTCCACTCTCAAAACCGATGAAGAAGTAATGGAAGCCGCCGATAAATATACGGTGTTCGGAAGAGTGCTGCCCGATCAGAAACTGCTGCTCGTCAAAGCTCTGAAAGCTAAAGGACATACCGTCGCGATGACGGGCGACGGCGTAAACGACGTTCTGGCATTAAAAGAGGCCGATTGTTCGGTCGCTATGGCGTCGGGGTCGGACGCGGCGAAAAACGTAAGCAGCCTCGTCCTTCTGGACAGCAACTTCGCGTCGATGCCGAAAGTCGTTGCGGAAGGAAGACGCTCGATAAACAATCTCGAAAGGTCCGCTTCGCTGTTTCTGGTTAAAACCGGCTATAATCTGCTTATAGCGCTTCTTTTCCTTATCGTTCCGTCGGTATTGCCTTTCGAGCCCAGACAACTTACTTTGCTCGGCGGTGTAACGATTGGCATTCCTTCTACCATTCTTGCGCTCGAAAAGAACAATAAGAGGGTTGAAGGGCGTTTTCTGCCGAAAGTTATTATGAAAGCAGTGCCGGGAATAATTACGGTTATGACGGGAATTATCGCAATCGTAATCGTGACGCAGTGCATATTTACGGGGCTTTCGCAGGAAGAACAGCAGAGTCTGTATTTCCTTGCAACGGTATTTGCCGGCTACCTGTTTGTGTTTAAATCCTGTTGTCCTTTCAATATTCTGCACGCCGCGGTATTCGTATTCGTGATACTTTTGCTTGTATTGTGTTATTTCGTCAATCTGTCGTTTATCGACATTCAGGCCTTTTTCGGATTATACCGCAATATGACGCCCGATATGTGGAAAGCGATTGCCGTAGTGTGGGCAATTCTGATTCCCGTATTTGCGTTGAGCTGGTGGCTGGACTCGAGGTATAACGAGACCTTTCAGGATAAAGTGGGCGCGCTCGGAGACAGAATAGAGTCGTTGCGCAAAAGTAAAAAAAGAAAAAACGCGCAAGCTTAATATAAAAAAGTCGGGTTAAGACCCGACTTTTTTATTCCTCGTTAAGGTTTTTTACGAGATTGATATCGCGTTCTGCTTACAATCCGACAATTTTCTGAAATCGTTTATCAACCCCGTCTCAAGCGGGTTTTTTATCAGAAAAATACGTGCAGAACAAGCATTGTTATCCCGAGAATCACCAGAACCGCGCCGACGGTAATATTCAGCGTTTTCGGTTTTACCCGTGTTGCAATCGCCGCGGCAATCTGTGCCGAAATCAACGTACTCAATATGCATACGAACATAGCGGTCGTATCGGGTATTCCGCCTATCCCGAAGTGTGCGACTGCGCCCGTAAGCGCCGTAAAAGTCATGATATAGACGCTTGTTCCGACGGCTTTTTTCAGGTCGAATCCCAAAAACGACGTAAGGACGAGCAGCATCATCATACCGCCGCCCGCGCCGACAAAACCGCAAATCATACCTATTCCCGACGAAAACGCGACGGTCTGAATAACTGCCGTGGTTTTATCGCGGCACAGATTTTCTTTCAGCGGGTCTTTTTTGTTTACGGGACGCAAAATAAATTTCAGGCCGAGAAGGGATGTGGCAAAAATCGAGAAACTTCCCATCATATGATTATCGACGAGAGACGCAAGATAACTGCCTATCATCGTGAAGCACAGTATGATTGCCAGCATGAAGGTCCCTTTTTTGAAGTCGACGTTTTTATCGACCGCGTATGCGGTGGTCGAAACCGCAGACGCAAGCACGTCGGAAACAAGCGCTATTCCTACGGCGTCGTATGCGGGGAAATCGAGAAAGGCAACGAGCATCGGCGCAATAAACGCGGCCGCCGACAACCCCGCGAAACCCGTGCCGAGTCCCGCGCCTATTCCCGCGAATATGTAAACGATTATTCTGGTCCAGTCCATATAAATCCTTAAAACCAGATTATTATACCACCGCATGCCTTAAAGTCAATTAAAAGCGGATTGACTTTATTTACGATAAGTGATAATATTATCTCTATGAAAATAATGTTCGTATGCCTTGGAAATATCTGCAGAAGTCCTATGGCCGAATTCGTTTTTAATTACGAAGCGAAGAATCGCGGCGTCTTAGAAAAATACGAGGTTGCGTCCGCAGGTACGTGCGAAGAGGAAGAGGGTAGCCACGTTCATTACGGCACGGTAGCCGAATTGAAAAGACGCGGCGTTCCTTTTCGGGAAAGACGCGCCGTATTGCTTCGCGCCGCCGATTACGACCGATACGATTTGTTTATCGGTATGGACGAATCGAACGTACGCTGTATGAAACGGCTTTTTAACGGAGACCCTTATAATAAAGTAAAACTCCTTAACTATTACACGGGAAATCCGCGCGACGTCGCCGACCCGTGGTACACCGGTAATTTCGTTAAAACTTACGACGATATCAGAACGGGCATAGAATGCTTATTGGATAATCTTGAACAGGAAGTGAATGTATGAGCGATTGCACGCACGATTGCGAAAGTTGCAAAAGCAAGGGAACTTGCGGCGAAAAGAACGATTTTTCGCTTGACGTAAACGAGTTGTCGAAAGTCGGACACGTTATAGGCGTCGTATCGGGTAAAGGCGGCGTAGGCAAATCTCTGGTTACGGGTCTTATGGCGTCCGAAACGGCAAAACAAGGGTTTAAAACGGCAATTCTCGACGCTGATATTACGGGTCCGTCAATTCCCAGAATGTTTGGGGTCAAAGGTCCGGTTGACAGCGACGGCAAATATTTTTATCCCGTCACCTCTGAAACAGGAATAAAAATAATGTCAGCGAATCTTTTGCTCGAAAACGAGGACGACCCCGTTATCTGGCGCGGACCCGTGATTGCGGGTATGGTAAAACAGTTCTGGACGGACTGTGTATGGAACGACGTGGATTATATGTACGTCGATATGCCTCCCGGAACGGGCGACGTGCCGCTTACCGCGTTTCAGAGTCTGCACGTTGAAGGCATTATCGTTGTAACGAGTCCGCAGGAACTTGTATCTATGATTGTTGCGAAGGCCGTAAAAATGGCAAATATGATGCATATTCCCGTTCTCGGCGTAGTTGAAAATATGAGTTACGTCAAATGTCCCGATTGCGGAAAAGAGTTTTCGGTTTTCGGTGAAAGCAAGGTTGACGAGGTAGCGACAAATTTCGACTTGAAACTTCTCGGGCGAATTCCTTTTGACGTCGACATTGCGAAAGCGTGCGACAGAGGCGATATAGAAAGCGTGGACGCTCGTTGGCTTGAAAGCGCGGTTGAGGCCGTAAAGAGACTGAAATGATTTTAAAAAATAAAATCCCGCAAAACTGCGGGATTTTGTTTTTCGCTAAACGCTTTTTATTTGGCGGGGGTGTTTATAAAATCTTCGATATTTCGTTCGATAAGGTCGAAAAATACCTCGACTTTTTCCTTATCCGCTTCGTTTCCTTTTATGGCGATTGTCATCGTGAGTTCGTCGTTCAGCGTAGTCATCGCAAGTTGCATAAAAGGTTTGTATTTGACGGCGCCCGTCATAAATCCGTCGACGGGTTTTGCGTTTCCGAAAGTCAAAAGTTCTTCGGGAAGCAGTCCGATATTGCTCATTCCGATAAGCGGGTTGTTATAACCTATTTTTATCGCGAATTCCGATATCGAGAAGGGAAGAATGGTATAAGCGAGCTTTAAGAGGGGAAGACTGTAAAGCCCCATAAACTTATCGCGTTTGCTGGACTTCGTGGAACGCATCACGTTAATAAGGGTGTCGTTTATCGTTTCGCCTTTTCCGTGTACGGTGCAAAGCATAAATCCTGTATGATTTGCAAGCCCGCCCGCGTTTTCTCCGCCTTCGATATGTCTTCTCAAATCCACCATACAGGGAATTGACAGAGTCTCGTCGTCGCGCATTCCGATAATCTCGTACAGAGCGCGGACGTACGCCGCAAGCATAACGTCGTTTACGGTTACTCCGAGACGCTTGCCGGTATTCTTCATCTCTGTGAAAACGGGCCTTTCGATTTTTCTTACGTTAATCATCGTGCGGTCGTCGTCCGACGCGGGCGTAAGGGGAAATACGTGTTTATCCTTTACGTCGCTGATGTTTTTATAGAGCCCTTTGGCGATTTTTTTATCGGAAGCGTTCAGTTTCGTATAAACCTGTTCGGCGCTTCTCGTGCCGCTTTTGAGGTCTGTGGGGTTTTCGCCCGAAAGCATAGCGTTGTAATTCTTGGCCAGTTTTTTCAGGAAATATTTGAAATCCCCGCCGTCGAAACACATATGATTGACAATCATCGCAAGCGTCGAACGGCCGTCCTTGTTCAGCAGAAGAATTTTAAACTGAACGTTTGATGTTACGGGTATGCTCTGACACAAAAAGTCGTAAGAATCTTTGTACGGGTCGTCGCTGTCGGCAACCGTCAGGATATCGTCCACGGTATATTTTTCGACCGACCAGTACGGATTTACCGGGTTTTCGTGAAAACTGCTGTGCAGGACGGGCGCTTTCTCCGCCATAATTACGATAACGTTTTTAAGGATTCCGGGGTCGATAAGATTATCGAAATGCAATACGGCGTGCACCATTCTGTCGTAATAATTTCTGAACAGATATTGCATCTTATCCCACATTTCGGCTTTGATAATTTTACTCATATAACAAAAACCTTATTTTATTGTAAACCGATGATTTAAAGTTTTATTTGTTTTCGTCATTCCACATCGTGTAGTATGCTTCGTCCACGCGGGCTTTCTTTTCCTCGGTCGCTTTTTTCTTCTTTTTTGCAAAACGGCTTATCGCGACGATAAGAATAATCACGTCCAGAAGAGCGGCAATTACGGGAATAAGCCAGTAGGGGTGCCACGCAACCACGCCCGCGATTCCGAGTATGACGTACACGAGGACGGCGGTAACTTCAACCGTAGCGAGCAAATCGAAAAGGCGGGATTTACTGCCGTACGAATAAGCCTCGACCGTGTCGGTAACGAGCATCGCGATTACCATAATCAGGAATACGAAATAGCAGTTGGGAAGATTGCTTAATATTTCGAGGAAAAGGAAAAGCATAGTAAACGCAGCCACTATAATTACGTGCGACAATCCTCTTACCGCAAGACGTTTTTTGCGTTTTGCGAATTTAACTATTCCGTATAACGCGCAGGCAATGACGCCGGTGAAAACGCCCGCGATAAATATGAGCCACGTCTTGTCCCACGCCTTGGTGGCAAAACTTACCGTAAGATAGGCAATTACCACGAACAGCGAAAACGCAACCGCACAGAGGGCGATAATCCCCGCCTTCGAAAGCGCGCGTTTTACGTTGTCGAGTCTGCTTTCGAAATCTTTGAGAGTAGAGGCGAAGTCGCCGAGACTGTCGATGCAGAGATCATAAATAGCGTTTTCGTCAGTCATACCTTTGATTCGGTATTCCTGCGCGCGGTCAAGCAGATTTCTCAACACTTCTTCGCGATATTCCATTGCCTCTCTTGTGGGAGATATGGTACGGAATTGTTGTTCGAGATACTTTTTAAAGCGTTCGGTCAGCATTCTTTTTTCCTCCGAGAATTAAATTTTTTAATATTTCCGCTGTTTCAAACCAGTTGGTTTTATTGTTTTCGTAAAAGTTGCGTCCCGCGTCGGTAATGCGGTAATATCTGCGTCGCGCCCCCGCGTCGCCGTCGCCCCAGTAACTTTCTATAAGGCCGCTTTGTTCCATACGGCGAAAGGCGGTGTATAACGTAGCGTCCTTGAGCACGAGTTGTCCCATACTCAAAGTTTCGATTGCTTTGCTTATTTCATATCCGTAATTATCGCCGTTTTTAAGTTGCGCGAGAATTATGGTTTCCGTATGACCTCTTAAAAGGTCGTTGCTGATAGCCATCGTGCTCCTCCATATATCGTCTGACGATATATATCATATCACAACGGGAGAGTTTGTCAAGCGTTTAACGAAAAAATCCTCAGTGAATTAAAATTTCTTAAATTCGCTGTTTACATCGCACGTGCGCATATGCTATCATTAGAATATAAAACAACCACAGGGGATATTTTATGGCAGACGATAAGAAAGAGGGCTCAAAAAAAGAAAAATCACGCGCCGCCAAATGGGTGCTTGCGCTTTTCGTATGGGGATTTTCGGCTTATTTTCTGATATGTCTTTCCGCGTTTATTCCCGCGACGATAGAAGCGTATCATGCCGAGGAAACGTGGCGGGAATGGCAGAAAGGCTATATAGATTTTCTCGAGACGTCATACGCCGCCGATTCGGATTTTTCGAAAGTAAACGAAGAAAATTTTATAACCGGCGCGACTGTCGCGGACGTTTATTCGGCACGGCTGAACGAAATTCGCTATCTCGCGTCGCACAACAGTTATAAAGTGGGGCTTACGCAGGGGACGGAATATCTCTATCACGGACCTTTTGCCGCGTTTATGGGAAAGCAGTTCGATTACGTTTACGATACGATAACCGAACAGCTCAATATGGGGATAAGAAGTATCGAACTCGACGCAAATAAAGTCGCCACCGCGGACGGCGGTTTCGAAATCCGGTGTCTGCACAGCAGTTTGCTCGAAAGCAAAAGCACGGCTGTCGATTTTAAAAAAGGATTGCACGAAATCGATATGTGGCTTGAAAGAAATCCGGATTCGTTGCCTTTAATCGTGCTTGTCGAGCCGAAGGGAGGTAAAAAATTCGACGAGGAGGCATTCGACGCGCTTGACGGAATGCTCTTCGACGTATTCGGAGATAAACTTCTGACCCCGAAAAAGCTTCTCGGAGAATACGATAATTTCGACGACTTCCGCGCAGACAACGCCTACCCTACCGTTGAAACGTTTAAAGGGAAAATTATTTTCCTGCTGCACGAAAAAGCCAGCCTCGATACGTACATAGCGAGGGACCCCGATATGCAGAAAAGCGCGATGAATATCGCGCTCGAATACAAAACGGTAATGAAGAAGGGCGAAAAATACTCGAAATATGCTTTCACCGTTATTATAAACAGAGCTTCCAAACATAAAGACCGCATAGAAAAAGCCATAAACGAAGGAAATTTTATGGTGCGCACGCGACTCGATAAATATGCCGTCGTCAAAGAAAACCAATATAAGGACGGAATTGCGTCGGGCGCAAACATTTTAAGCACCGATTACGTGCCTTACGTCGGAACCCGTCTGTACGAATATCCGGGCGGTGAAAAAAGTACGGAAACGTATTTTGCGCTTCTCGGAAACGAATACGGAAAAACGGTAACTTTGCGCGGCGTTGATTTGTGACGGAGCGAAGACGGAGACGAAAAAAAATCCTGACCGTCCGGATGTTTCGACCCGGACGGTTTTTTACTTCGTGCGGTATATCGTAAATATTTGTTCTAAATTGAAAATTTTTGTTAATTTTATGCTTTTCCGAAAAAAATTTTGTTACAACACGCTTTTACCGTAAAATTTTTGGAAAAAATATCGTTATAGTGTTTACATATCATACCGCTCCGTTATAAAATATAAGCGTAAGGATAAGGAGGCTTCTATTGGATAATATCGACGCAAAAATCCTGCAATGTCTCGTTAAAAACGCAAGAGCGAATTCCTCCGATATCGCCGAAAAGGTTAAGCTTTCCACCTCGGCGGTAATCGAACGTATCAGGAAACTCGAAAGTTCGGGAGTAATCAAAGGTTATACCGCATTGGTAAATCCCGAAAAGCTGGGCAAAGACGTTATAGCGTTGATAAGCGTTGCAATAGACCATCCTAAATTCAACGACGGATTCGTTACGGCGGCGAAGAGCAATCATCACGTTACGGAATGTCTGTATATCGCGGGCGAATTCGATTATTTTCTTAAGGTAGTTACCGACAATACGAAAACGCTTGAAAACGTTCTGAACGAAATAAAGAGTATTCCGGGCGTGTCGAAAACACAGACCAGCATAGTTCTCAGCAGTCCGAAAAACGACTATAACTGCGCAATCAGACCTAAGAAAGACAAATAAGGATTATGCGTGCGTATATGCGCGCGTGAGAATAAAAAATAAACGGCGAAAGCCTAATAAAGGAGAAAAGTATGATAGTAGGTATTCCCAAGGAAATTATGCACGACGAAGCTCGTGTGGCGGCAATTCCCGACACCGTTAAAAAGATGGTAGCCGACGGCGCAACCGTTCTGTTCGAAAAAGGAGCGGGCGAAGGCTCTTATTATCCCGACGCCGATTACGTTGCCGCAGGTGCAAAAATAGTTGAAGATTGCGAGGAAATCTTTAAACAGGCCGACGTTATCCTTAAAGTCAAGGAACCTCTTTTCAACGAGGCTAAAGGCAAACACGAAATCGATATGATGCACAAAGGACAGTACATCATCACCTTTATTCACCCCGCTTCTCCCGTCAACCACGAAATGGTAAAGGCGATGGCGAAACAGGGCGTCATCGGTCTTACCCTCGACGGCGTTCCCCGTATTTCCCGCGCACAGTCGATGGACGCGTTGTCCTCGATGAGTACCTGCGCAGGTTATAAAGGTATGCTTATGGGCGCCAGCGATATTCCCAAATTCATGCCCCTTATCGGCTCGGCCGTAGGCGTAATTCAGCCCAGTAACGTTCTCGTACTCGGCACGGGCGTTGCGGGTCTGCGCGCAGTCGCGACGGCAAAAGGACTCGGCGCAAAAGTATATTCCGCCGATATCCGTCCTTCCGCTAACGAGCAGGCAATGTCTCTCGGCGCGAAAATCGTTCCCACGGGAGTTCCCGAGGAAATCGCCGTCCGCCGCGTAGGCGTCGTCGAATATGCAAAACGTCTGCCCGAAGAATGGCTCGAAAAAGAACGCGAGGCTCTTGCTGACGCCGTTAAAAACGCCGATATTATTTTCTGCTCGGCACTTCTGCAGGGTCAGCTCGCTCCCACGCTCCTTACGGACGAAATGGTTGCAAGCATGAAACCCGGTTCCGCAATCGTCGATATCTCCATCGACCAGGGCGGTAACTGCGCTATCACCACTCCCGGCATCCGCGACGTCAAACACGGCGTAGTCATCGAAGGTATCAAAAATATCCCCGGTCAGCTGCCCACAAGTTCGACCTGGATGTTCGCATATAACATTTACAACCTTTTGAAATTCCTTGCCAAGGACGGCGAAGTCAAGCTCGACATGAACGACGAAATCGTCCAGAGCATTCTCGTAACCCTGAACGGCGAAATCGTTCATAAGGGTGCGCGCGAGGCAATGGGTCTTTAAAATATCCTTGAACTTAAAAAGGAAGGCAATTCTCCTGCCTTATACGGGCAGGAGAATTTTTTAAAAACAAATCAGGCAGGTGCTAATTATGATTTCGATTTTAAATTCTTTTTTGGCGCGGTCGCTGGCGCTCGGTAATTTCGGCCTTGAAAAAGCCATTTACTTCCAGTTGATTTTACTCGGCGTATTTTTCGTTGCGACTATCGTGGGGTATAAACTTATTTCCAATGTGCCGACGCTTCTGCACACTCCTCTGATGTCGGGTATGAACGCCTTATCGGGCGTTACCGTTCTCGGCGCGCTTACGGCGGCGGCCGTCCTTCTGAACGGTTACGGCACTGCCGGTATCGTTATATCGGCAATATGCGGTTCGATAGCAATCGCGCTCGCTATGGTAAACGTTGTGGGCGGATTTATGGTAACCGACAGGATGCTTGGTATGATTGCAAAGAAGAAAGCCCCGCGTCAGGCCGTAGTCTATACGGTTGCGTGCGTTCTGGGAGCGGGGCTTATTGCAGCAATCGGTTGCATGAGTCTTTACGGCAACGCAAAAGATTGGGTATATCTTGCGCTGGCGGTAGTGCTTTCGGGCGGCGTGCTTGGCGGTATCGCAATGATGGGCAACGTCGTTTACAGCCGTATCGGCAACAGAGTGAGCGCCATCTGCATGCTTATCGCGATAGTTCTTACCATAGTTTACAATAACATCGGCGGCGCATGGACGATGTATATCGGTCTCGCCCTCGGCGCGGCCGTCGGCGTCGTACTTGCGAAGAAAGTCAAGATGATTGAAATGCCGCAGATGGTTGCGCTGCTGAACGGTCTCGGAGGAGCCGCGTCGGCAATAGTCGGCGCGTTTGCGATATTCGGAGTAGGTACGGGATTCGACGGATTTTCGACCACGACTTCTGCGCTGGCTCTTGCGGTAGGTATGATTACGCTGACGGGAAGTCTTGTCGCAGCAGGAAAACTTCATAAGATTCTTCCTCAAAAACCCGTCGTTTACAAAGGCCATCAGGCTATGACGGTAGGAAGTCTTGTCCTTACCGTCGCGGGCATCGTAATTTTTGCCGTAATCGCCGCTCTCGGCGCTTCGGGCGTCATACGTCTCGGAATCTCCGTCAGGGCGTTCGGAGGCATTATGGCGGCGCTGATTTTCCTGCTTGCAGGATTCTTCGGTTATATTTTCGCCATCCGCGTGGGCGGTGCGGATATGCCCATCACTATATCTTTGCTTAACAGCCTTTCGGGCGTTGCAGGCGCGATAGCCGGTCTTGCAATCAACGATTTGTTGCTTGTTGCGGTAGGCGGTATCGTGGGCGCTTCGGGATTATTGCTTACGCAGATTATGTGCAAAGCGATGAACAGAAAACTGGGCTCGATACTTCTCGGCGCGACTTCCGTCTCGACGGAACATAAGAACGAAACCGATAAAACCGCACCTGCGAAAAACGATAACGCAAAAGAAGAAAGCGTTGCGGTAGTTTCGGAATCCGAAGTTAAAGAAGTCAAATCAGAGGTTAAACCCGAAAAAAATACCGAAATTAATTATGCGGCAAGTCTTAACGGCGCAAAAGAAGTCATCATCGTGCCCGGATACGGAATGGCAATCGCGCAGGCGCAGCATCTCGTAAAACAGCTTGCGGATAAACTGGTTGCGGGCGGTACGAAAGTCAAATACGCCATTCACCCCGTTGCGGGTCGTATGCCCGGCCATATGAACGTATTGCTGTGCGAGGCCAACGTCGAATACGAGGATTTGTACGAAATGGACGATATCAATCCCGAATTCAAAACCGCGGACGCCACAATCGTAATAGGAGCCAACGACGTTCTCAATCCCGCGGCTAATACCGCCGAAGGAACGCCCATTTACGGCATGCCCGTGCTTGACGTTGCCGACTGCAAAAACATTTTCATTTTCAACTATGATACGAAACCCGGATATGCGGGCGTAGATAACCCCATTTATTCCCGCGAGGAAGGCGTGCATCTGTATCTCGGCAACGCGCAGGAGACTTTGCAGAAATTCATTGCCGATATGGATAAACCCGCCGAAGTCGAGCTGGAAAAACCCGCCGCACCCGTTGCGGACGAGAAACCCGCGGAAGAAGAGAAGAAAGAAGAAAACGTACGTCCCGAAAATCCCGCAAAAATACTGGTCGGCGCAAAAGAAGTCATCATCGTACCCGGATACGGAATGGCAATCGCGCAGGCGCAGCATCTCGTAAAACAACTTGCGGATAAACTGGTTGCGGGCGGCACGAAAGTCAAATACGCTATTCACCCCGTTGCGGGTCGTATGCCCGGCCATATGAACGTATTGCTGTGCGAAGCCGACGTTGATTATGAGGATTTGTACGAAATGGACGATATCAATCCCGAATTCAAAACCGCGGACGCCACAATCGTAATAGGAGCCAACGACGTTCTCAATCCCGCGGCTAATACCGCCGAAGGAACGCCCATTTACGGCATGCCCGTGCTTGACGTTGCCGACTGCAAAAACATTTTCATTTTCAACTATGATACGAAACCCGGATATGCGGGCGTAGATAACCCCATTTATTCCCGCGAGAACGGAGTATATCTGTATCTCGGCAACGCGCAGGAAACCTTGCAGAAATTTATTGCCGATATAGACGCATAACCGGTCGTTTTTCAGAAAGCCGCGGTTTTTCCGCGGCTTTTTTATCGGGCTTTTTCTTACGCTGTTATCAAAACGCATATTTTTCGCAGTATGGCAAACACTTTATTCGGAGGTAATTATGGAACTTTTAAAAGAAGTAATAAAAAATCTGAATGTGGGAGTAAACGCCATCGACGATATTATGTGCAATGTCAGAGATTGCGAACTGAAGGATACGATTTGCTCTCAAAAAAAGAATATGCTTGACCTTCTGCACAGAGCGACGGAGGAACTCGGCGAACACGCCGCCGAAAAAAACGGCACCGAGCCCGACGGTTTAGAAAAGATAATGCTTAAATCGGCGGTAAAAATCAAATCGGGCTTTGACAAATCGTCCACGAATATCGCCGAAATGCTGATAGAGGGCAACAATATGGGAATCAACGACGTCGTAAGAGTCTCGCACCGTCTGGACGGAAAGGAAAACACGCCTTTCGTTGGCGAAATGATTGACCTGTACGACGCAAACATCAAGGAATTAAGAAGATTTTTATAATTAAGTTATAAAACGCCGATTGCTCGGCGTTTTTTCTTTGACGGAACTCGAAAAATAGCGAAGAGAGAAAGTAAAACTTTCGGAAGCGGAGCGTCAGCGCGCAGCGGTTCGGGGCGAAGCCCGTACAACGGAGTTGGACAGAGGCCGAGAGTACAAAAAAAACAACCTTAAAAAGGTTGCTTTTTGGTGGACGTTAACGGACTCGAACCGCTGACTTTCTCCACGTCAAGAAGACACTCTACCAGCTGAGTTAAACGTCCACAGCAGAAGTAATATTAACATACTATTTCCGATTTGTAAACAATTTTTCAGTTGTTTTTCGGCGGAAATTCATTTTGCAGATAATTTTCGATAATCCCGGCGGCGTCGCCCACAAGTTCCACACAGGGGCGTTTTTTATAATATTCCGCCGTGCGTTTTTCGGGGGAGGGCGAGGAATCGGAAAGACCTAAAAATTCGCGACAGATAATACTTCCGTTTTTTTCTTTAAATTCACCGGCAAGTTTTTGAACGAGTGAATACAGCCTTACTTTTTCGTCGATGGCCTGCGGGTCGGTATAACCGCATTTAAATCCGGTAACCATAAGCATACCGCTTACGGCGCCGCAGACTTCGCGCATACGGCCCATACCTCCGCCGAATGGTGAAGAAATCATTTTAAGTGTTTCGGGGTCGAGGCACAGTTCGTCCGAGAAGGCAAGAAGCACCGATTGAGCGCAGTTGTATCCGTTTTTAAAATACTGCATCGCAAGTTCGCGTTTAGTCATTTTGTCACCGTTTCTTTAATTGTTTGATACCGAAATTATATTCTAACGAACGTGCGTTGTCAAGAGCCGAAAGTTTAATAAAAACGGTAGAAACCTTTAAAAAACGTCAATTTTTAAAAAACGTTGTAAAAACGCTTATATTATGCTATAATAAAATATCTATACGCATTAACGGATTTCCAAAGAGGAAAATATGCTGGAAAAATTCAGGATAGGACATTTTACGGATAACGAAAACGGCACGGGCGTTACCGTCGTTCTTTGCGAGGAAGGCGCAACGGGCGGAGTCAGCGTCAGAGGCGCCGCGCCTGCCACGCGCGAGACGGATTTATTGTCACCCGAAAAAACCGTGCAGAAGGTCAACGCGGTTGTTTTGTCGGGAGGCAGTGCATTCGGGCTCGAGGCGTCGTCGGGAGTTATGGATTATCTGCGCGAAAAAGGCGTCGGATTCAACGCGGGAAAGTATAAAGTGCCTATTGTAGTCGGTGCGTCGCTTTTTGACCTCGAGTACAAAAATTTCGCTTATCCCGATAAAACTGCGGGATACGAGGCGGCAAAAAACGCAAAGGAGAACAATTTTGCGTCGGGGAGTATAGGCGCGGGTACGGGCGCGACGGTCGGGAAGATGCTGGGCATCGAATGCGCCGCAAAAGCGGGGCTCGGCGTTGCGTGCCTTTCGTTGAACGGTATCGAAGTTGCGGTTATTTCGGCCGTTAACGCATTGGGCGACGTGGTTGATAACGGAAAAATTATCGCAGGGATAAAATCTCCCGACGGTGGATTTCTGGACAGTCTTAAAGCGTTTACTTCGGGTGCGGAGGGCGTTTTGGGAACAAATACCACGATAGGTTGCGTGCTTACCAACGCGGCTCTTACCAAAGTTCAGGCAAACCGTCTTGCCGACCTTGCTCACGACGGACTTGCGCGCGCGATTTCTCCTTCGCATACGAATTTCGACGGCGACGCGTATTTTGCGCTCGCCTCGGGCGAAAAAAACGCAGAGTTCAACATTCTTACGGCCGTCGTCCCCGAACTTACGCGCAAATCCATACTGTGCGCCGTGAGCGGCCAAAGCGACGCGACGCAAAAAAAAGCAGACAAACTGCTGTTTTCGATTTTTCAGAAAATGTGGAAACAAAATTAGATATGGACGCTTTTAACGAATTGCTTTTTAAATTTTTTACAGGTACGGGCATAACGATTGCGAGGACGGTTGCGATATTCATTTTCGGCCTTCTTGCCGTTAAGCTTATAATGCTTATCGCAAATAAAATTGCGGTGCGCGCGAAAATAGAAAAAACCGTTTCAAGTTTTATTCTGTCGGTGATAAACGTTCTGTTGTATTTCGCGCTTTTATTGTTTACGGGAAAATCGGCGGGAATTTCCACTGCGAGTTTCGTAGCGCTGATATCGGCCGCCGGTCTTGCCATATCTCTTGCATTGAAAGACAGCTTAAGTAACCTTGCCAACGGTTTTATCATTTTGGGAAGCAAACCGTTCGTGGTGGGCGATTACGTTGCCGTGAACGGCGTGGAAGGGACTGTGAAGTCGATAGGTTTTTTCAATACCAAACTCGTATCGTACGATAATATTATGATAACTCTTCCAAACTCGTCGCTTATCGGAAGCAGCGTTACGAATTATACCGCGAATCCCACGAGAAGAGTTACCGTCAGCCTTAAGTTTTCCTACGACGTCGATACCGACAAGGTAGGCGAAATAATGACGGAGGTAGGCAAATCCTTTAAGGAGGTCCTTACGTCCCCGGCACCGAGCGCCGTCGTGGATTCGTTTACCGACAGCGCCGTCGTAATGACGTTGAGATTATGGACGCCTACCGAGATGTACTGGGACGTGCTGTTTAAAGTCAACGAAAAACTCGTAAGCGAATTACAGAAATCGGGTATTGACGTATCCATGAACAAACTTGACGTAAAGCTTGTAAACGGAGGCCAGAAACAATGAAGAAAAGCATTTTATTTGTAATTTTAGTTACGTTAACATTGGTTATTGCGCTTTCCGGAACCGGATTGGCGTTTGCGGAGGAGGTCGGCGCAGACGCTGCGGATGCCGCTTTTACAAAACAGGACACGATAAAACTCGTGGCGACTTATATTGCTTTCGGCCTTTCAATCGTCGTGGGAATACCTTTGATACGCGCGGTCAATAAAAGGAAAAAACAGGGTTACGTTGCAAATATAGTCGAGGAAACGGAAGACATCGCGAAACAGGTTTCAGATTTTTATGCAAACCGCGACAAGGCGCGCACGAAAAAAGAAATCCTTAAATTTTCCCTGAAAATAACGGGAGTTGCCGACCACGCTCTGACAACTTATACCGAAAAACAGATTTCGGGATATTACGACGTTTATAACGACCTGAACAAACTGAATTCGATGCTGTCCGACGTCGAGAAATGCCGCGACGATAAAGACAGATTCGAAGCGGAGTATCTTGCTCTCGTAAAACTTGCTGCGTCGATATCGGACAAGGCAAAGATTTTAAAAGATAACGAGGATATTATAAGAAGGTACAACAATGATTGATATCGAAAGGCTGAATTATCTTGCGAAAAAGTCTCGGACGGAAGGACTCACGGACGAGGAAAAGGCCGAACAACAGGCTATCAGAAGGGAATATATAGACAGCGTCAAGGCGTCGCTGAAAGCGCAACTCGACAATACCTATATCGTCGACGCAAACGGCGTAAAACATAAAGTCGAACAGAAGAAAAAACAATGAGCACACCCGTAAAAGACGTTATTTACGAAATCGAGGATAAATACCTCAGTCCCTATGCGTTCAAAAGCCGTGACACGGCGGGAAGACGCGTTTTCGTCGAAGAATGTAAAATCCGCACGGAATTTCAGCGCGACCGCGACAGAATTATACATTGCAAAGCGTTCAGAAGATTAAAACATAAAACGCAGGTATTTCTGTCGCCCGAAGGCGACCATTATCGCACGAGACTTACGCATACTCTCGAAGTTTCGTCGATTGCCCGCACCGTCGGACGGGCGTTGAGGCTAAACGAGGACCTTATAGAAGCGATAGCGATGGGACACGACCTCGGCCATACTCCGTTCGGACACGCAGGAGAGAGAACGCTCTCGTCGCTTACGGGAGGCGCTTTTTCGCATAACGAACAAAGCGTCAGGGTTTGCGAGGTGCTTGAGAAACTCAATCTTACCGCAGAAGTTCTGGACGGAATACGGGAACACCGTCTTAACGGCAAGCCGAAGACGCTCGAAGGGAGAGTGGTGTGTTATGCCGACAGAATCGCATACGTGAATCACGATATCGACGACGGAATAAGAGCGGGACTTATCAGCGAGGACAATCTGCCCGAGGAATGCGTATCCGTTCTCGGCAGGACGCACCGCGACAGGATAAACAATCTCGTTTATAATCTGGTAGAAAACAGCGCCGGCAAACCGTATATTACGCTTAGCGCCGAATTCGAAAAGGCCCTTGACGGATTGCGCAGATATATGTTTGAACATCTTTACACAAAATCGGAGGCGAAAACCGAAGAAGTTAAGGCGAAAAGGCTTATCGAAAGCCTGTTTGCTTATTTTGTGAATTCACCGGACGAGTTGCCCGGGTTATATAAAAATATGCTGAAAGATTACGACGTAAAAACAGTGGTATGCGATTACATTGCCGCAATGAGCGACCGTTACGCCGTAAAGGTTTTTTCGGATATTTTCATACCGAAAGGCTGGCAGAACACAAAAAATATATAATATATATAATAAAATTTAGGATTTTTCGTAAAAACGACGAATAATAAAGTGTAAAGTTTGAGGTTATATGTTGCAGAAAGACGGCTATCCTTTGGACTGGTTGCAGGAACTGAAGGATAAAAATAATATCGTCGAAGTCGTTTCGAAATACGTTCCGCTTCAACAGAAAGGCAGTAACTTTTGGGGTTGCTGTCCCTTTCATCACGAAAAAACACCTTCCTTTTCGGTAAAAGAGGACGGGCAGTTTTATCATTGTTTCGGTTGCGGCGAGTCCGGCGACGTAATAACTTTTATACAAAAAACCGAAGGAATGACGTTTCCCGAGGCGGTGGCTTTCCTTGCCGAGCGCGCGGGAATGGAAATACCGAAAAATCTGTCGGGCGAAAAGGGACGCGACGTCAGAAAAAAACGCGACAGACTTTACGAAATTCTTAAAATTACAGCAAATTATTATCACGATACCCTGATGAGCGAAAAGGGCGAAGAGGCAAGAAAGTATCTTGAAGGAAGAGGGATAGGCAAAAACCTTATGATAAGATTCGGCCTCGGGTTTTCGCCCGATTACAAAGGCGCAATCGATAATCTTAAAAGCAAAGGATACGGAACCGACGAGATTATCGAAAGCGGAGTCGGCTGGGTCAGCGAGAGAAGTAAGGACAAGCGTCCCTTCGACGCGCTGCAACAACGGATGATTGTGCCCATTATTGACGCGCGCGGGCGTGTAGTGGCGTTCAGCGGGCGAGCCATATCGAAGGATTATAACGGCGGAAAATACGTCAATTACAAGAATACTTCCGTATTCGAAAAGGGAAAGACGTTGTACGGGGCAAACTTCGTCAAGAAGGAAAAACAGAAAAACCCCGTTGACAAAGTTATCGTAGTAGAAGGTTATATGGACGTGATATCGCTTGCAAAATACGGTTTTAATAACGCCGTGGCGGGTATGGGCACGGCCTTCACGCCGGAGCAGGCGCACGCGATACGCGCCTTGTCCGAAAACGTATGCGTATGCTACGACGGCGACGCCGCGGGACAACACGCAACCGTCAGAAATCTCGAGGTCCTGAACGCGGAAGGACTTAATCTTAAAGTGGTAACGATACCCGAAGAAGGAATGGACCCCGACGATTACGTGAAGAAATTCGGCCGCGACGGTTTTAAAAAACTCATTGACGAAGCGGTGCCGTACGTCGAATACGTTTTGTCGGTCATAGCGGGAAAACACGACCTTACGACAAATACCGGACGCGCCAGATACGTCAAGGAAGCGCTTGATTTTATCAAGCCCTATAATACGGCAGAAAAAGAAGTTTATCTTGAAATCGTTCACGATAAAAGCCGTGTTCCGATAAATATTTTACGAGAGGGTTTTGAAAACGACATTTCGCAGGTGGCTTTTTCCGAGCCCGAGAGGCCGAAAGAATCTTTGCCGGTAAGCCTTGAAGCCGCAAGGTTCGTGCTTAACAAGATGGTGTCAGGAGAAAATTTCGCGCGACCCGACGACGTTGTGTCGAAAGACGTCTTCGGCGACAACGAGGTGCACAAGGCGGTTTACGAGTATATCAAACAAAAATACGACGCGGGCGAAAAACCGGCGCCGCATATGCTTTATTCCTTGTCCCGGGACGAGGAGGTTGCCGCCGTACTCAATTCCGTAAAGGAATTTTCGGACGAAACCAAACTTGTAAAATACTATAAAGACAGCGTCAGACTTATAAATACGAATTACGTCAACTATATGATAAAAACGCTGTCTCAGAAATTCGATACGACGTCGGACCCGACCGAAAAAAAGAAAATTTTCGAGGAACTGATGTCGTATCAGAAAACGCTTAAATCGTTAAAGTAGCCTTAAAGGGGTTTACATAAGGAGGTCTTTATGGACAACAGAGCCGCCGTTATACAGGCGGAAATCGACAAACTGATTGAAGAAGGCAAGAAAAAGGGCAGTTTCAATCAGGAAGAGATAATGGTAAAACTCGAACACCTTAACGCCACCGCCGAGGAGATGGAGGACGTATTCAAGGCAATCGAGGCGGTAGTGCCTATCGGCGAAACCGAAGATAATTTCGACAAAATCCTGTCGGAAGGAAGTCTGGACGATTCGGTCAAGATGTATCTTAAGGATATCGGCAGAGTTCCGCTTCTTTCCGCAGAGAGGGAAGTCGAGCTTGCAAAAAGAATGGAGGAAGGCGACGAAGAAGCGAAACGTATTCTCAGCGAAGCGAATCTCCGCCTTGTCGTTTCGATAGCAAAAAGATACGTCGGCCGCGGAATGCAGTTTCTCGACCTTATTCAGGAAGGCAATCTCGGCCTTATGAAAGCGGTCGAAAAATTCGATTACAGAAAAGGATTTAAATTTTCCACGTATGCGACCTGGTGGATAAGACAATCTATAACCCGTGCAATCGCCGACCAGGCAAGAACGATAAGAATACCCGTCCATATGGTCGAAACAATAAACAAACAGGTGCGGGCAACCCGCCAGCTTATGCAGAAACTCGGCCGTGAACCGACCCCCGAGGAAATTGCCGAAAACATAGGCAGCACGCCCGAAAGAGTCAGAGAAATTCAGAAAATCGCGCAGGACCCCGTATCTCTCGAAACGCCTATCGGCGAGGAAGAGGACAGCCATCTCGGCGATTTTATAGAGGACAGCAATGCCGCCGCGCCAGCAGAGGTTGCCGAAACGAATATGCTTAAGGAGCAGCTCGTAAGCGTTCTGAGCACGCTGACACCGCGCGAAGAAAAGGTATTGCGCCTGAGATACGGCATCGACGACAGCCACCCGAGAACGCTCGAAGAGGTCGGAAAAGAATTCAACGTAACGCGTGAGCGTATAAGACAGATAGAGGCGAAGGCTTTAAGAAAACTCCGCCATCCCAACCGCATCAAAAAACTGAAGGACTACACCTGATATGAGCCTGTCGACAGACGAAAGGCTGAAAGCGGTGCTGGGCGAACTTTGTCCCGGAGATAAGGTTGCCGACGTCGGTTGCGACCACGGAAAAATCGCGAATCTGGCCGTGCAAATCACGGGAAACGATGTTTTTGCAATAGACATCAGCGCCGCAAGTCTGAAAAAAACGAAGGATCTTTCGCGGGAGCTTTGTCAGGAGGAGCGGGTTGTCTGTCTTCTCGGCGACGGACTGTTTCCTGTTGATAATACGGACGTGGATACGGCGGTTATTGCCGGATTGGGCGCACACGAAATCGTCAGAATTCTGGCCTCTGCCCGAAAAAGGTATCGTAAATACGTATTGGTTCCGCATCGGCACCCCGACGTATTAAGGAGATATCTTTCCGATAATTCGTACGGCGTAAATAAAGACTTCATTATAAAATGCGGCGGAAAGTTTTATCCCGTTATAGTTGCCTGCGGTGAAGGTAACGTTAAGTATACTTCGTTCGAGCTTGCGTTCGGAAAGACCCGGAACGAGGCAATGAACGAATATATGGCGGAACGCAAAAAAACGCTTACGGCGATTATCGGCAAGGCAAACGGGGAGTCCCTTGAAAAAGCGGAAGAGGAACTAAGAGAAATCGATAAATATGAAAATAAAAGAAATAATTGCTGAAATCGAAAAAATCGCGCCGCCCGATACGGCTCTGTCTTACGATAATCCCGGTCTTCTCGTCGGGGACGACGAAAAAGAATGCACGGGCGTTCTCGTTACGGTGGACGCAACGAAAGACGCCCTTTCGGAGGCGAAGAAAAACGGGTGCAATATGATTCTTTCTCATCACCCGATAATATTTACGCCGAGAAAAAACTTTTTGCCGGGCGATTATAAGTGCGACGTCATAGCCGAAGCGTACTTATCGGGTACGGCAATATACGCGGCGCATACCAACATGGACGCCTATAAGGAAAATATGGCGGTGCGCGTGCTGAAAGAGTCGGGTGTGAAAAACGTAACTACGTTGTTCGAAAACGGGTTCGGCGCTCAGGGCGACGTAAATATGCGTTTTTCCGAAATCAGAAAAAAGTTTCAAAATATTCTGGACGATGGCAGTGTATTTACCGTAGGAGACGAAAGCAGAGTGATAAAAAGAATCGCGATGGTCAACGGCGCAGGCGGCGACGACGAATGTTTTACAAAAGCGAAACAGGTTGCCGACCTTTATGTTTCTTCGGAATTCAGACACCATATACTGCTTGAAGCAAAGGAAACGAATTATGCTTTAATGTCCGTAGGACATTACGCGAGCGAGAAAAGCTTTAATGACATTGTATATGACATATTAAAATGTCATTTTGACACACTAAAACTTGTAAAATATTATGAAGGAAATCCGTTTAACGACTGATTTCCGATGAGGTGAATATATGAAGTTTGACAGTATTCTGGAGTATCAGAAAATCGACTCCGAACTCGTAAAAATCGAAAAGGAACTGAGTCACAGCGACGAAAAAGAAAAAGCGTCCGCGCTTAACGCCAAACTCAAAACGGCCGGCGATAATATGGCTCAGCTCAATATGGAGGCCGATGAATTGGGTCGTAACGCCGAAAAACTTGCGTCTTCGGTCGGCGACTACGAAAACGAGATTAACGAAATCGCCGCGCATATAGGAGAAGTCGGCGATATGCAGGAAATCGAATACTACGAAAAAATTCTTGCAGGCCTTACCGAAGACGTGCAGAAACTCATGAGGGAGATACAAAAAATATCCGCCCGTATGGACTCGGTAAAGGAAGGAAGCGACGGCCTCACGAGACAGGCCGTTCAGATTAACGAACAATATAAAGTCGCGCTTCAGAATTATCAGGCGCTGAAACAGAAACTGCAGAACGCCGGTCGTCCGATAATGGAAAAACTTAAAAACATAGAAAAGGATATCCCCGCGCCCGTGCTTGCCGCGTATAAACGTCTGCGCACTCAGAGAAAACTTCCGGCATTCGTGGAATATAAAGGCGACGGCAGTTGTTTTTGCGGAATGAATCTGCCCAACGACTGCATCGGCAAACTGAAAACCGACGGGGACTTCGTGGAATGTCCGAATTGCGGGCGCATAGTAATATTGAATAAATAAATAAAGTTTGTGCGAGGGAGAATATGACTAACGCTAAAAAATATTTCAACGACGTAAACGTTTTTAACGTCAATGCGGAAAAAAGACACGGCGCCGGCTTTCCGATTGATATAGACGGCAATAAAAAGACGGTCAGTCTCAACGGAAAATGGAAGTTCAGATTCGCAAAAAAGATTTCGGACATTCCCGAAAACTGGTATAGCGACGACTACGACCTTTCGGGTTTCAGCGAGATTAACGTTCCTTCCGACTGGCAGATAGAAGGGTACGGAAGGCCTCAGTATCTCAACGTCAGATATCCGTCCGCTCTCGAAACGCGTAACAGGAGAAAAATTCCGCATATCAAGGAGGACGAAGCGCCTGCGGGACTGTACGAGACGGAGTTCGAATACAGCGATAACGGAACGGATAACGTGTTTATCAATTTCGGAGGCATCGAAAGCGCAGGAGAAATATACGTTAACGGAAAATTCGCGGGCTACAGCGAGGACAGTTTCGACTATCAGGAATACGATATTACGGAACTGGTGAAGGAGGGCGTCAACAGATTGTGCGTCACGGTATATCAATACTCGACGGGCAGTTATCTCGAGGACCAGGATATGTGGAGACTCAGCGGTATTTTCCGCGACGTAAATCTCGTATACCGTCCCAAAAAACATATTTCAGACATTTTCAATTACTGTGAGTTTACGAATAAAGACGGAGTGATGTTTTTCAACGCGAAAATCGGCCTTGCCGCAAGAAGAGCGGACTTTGAGGGCGGAAGACTCGCAGTGCTTCTCAGAGACGCCGAAAGGAACGAAGTATTCAAAGAAATCCTCAGCGTCCCAGCGATGAAAGACGGCGAAAGCCTGTCGCTGGAATTCAGAAAAGAAGTAAAAGACGTAATCTTATGGGAAAGCGAGAATCCCTATCTTTACGAAGTCGACTACGTTCTGTACGAAGACGGCGAGAACGATACGGTAATGAGCGACAGACGGAAACTTATGTTCGGATTCAGAACCGTCGAAATCAAAGGATACAATCTCGATACAAAACGCGGTCCCTTTATTTTGCTTAACGGAAAACCGTTGAAATTCCGCGGAGTCAACAGACACGAATTCGACCCCGAACACGGCCGATACGTCACTCGGGAGTTCAACGAATCGGATATAATTCTGCTTAGGAAAAACAACGTTACCGCAATACGAACGAGTCACTATCCCGACAGCCGTGACTTCTACGAGCTGTGCGACAAATACGGGATGCTGGTTATGAGCGAATGCAATCTCGAAACGCACGGCCTTGCAAGGATTATTCCCGCGTCCGATAAAAAATGGGAAGGACACGTCGTATATCGCATGGAGAATATGGTCGAAACGTATAAAAACCATCCGTGCGTCGTTTTCTGGTCGTTGGGAAACGAAGCGGGTTACGGAGAGAATTTCGTAAAAATGCGCGAAGCCGCGCTGAAAATCGACCCCACGAGACCAATTCACTATAACCCCGATACCGATTTCCGCTCGTCCGACGTGCTCAGCGATATGTATACCCATCAGGAAAAGATGAAGAAAATCGGAGAATGCACCGCGCCTTATACCCATTGTATGGCGTTGTGGAATCCTTCCGGAAAGGTTTTCAAGGCGTCCGATTACCGCGATAAACCTTTCGTCCTTTGCGAGTACGCCCATTCTATGAACAACAGTCTCGGCAATTTCAACGAATACTGGCAGGATATATTGCGCTATGACAGACTTGCCGGCGGTTTTATATGGGATTATGCCGACCAGAGTATTAAGAAGACGGAGGCGGACGGCACCGTAAAATGGACGCAGGGCGGAGACTGGGGCGACGTTCCGAACGACGGTAACTTTGTGTTCAACGGAATAGTTCAGCCCGACAGAACGCCGCAACCGGCACTTTATGAAGTAAAAAAAGTATATCAACTTGTCGATTTTTCGGTAAACGGCGATACGCTGATTATTAAAAACCGCCATAGGATAACCCCTCTCGACGACAGATTCAAGCTTTCGATGCGCATTTTGAGAGAGGGAAAATTTATTGAAAAAGTCAAACTCGATATGCCCGTAATCGCGCCGTTAAGCACCGGTGAGATAAATATCAAGAAGTATATTAAAAACAAATCCGACGAACTTTCGATAGTCGTGGAATTGCAGCTTAACGAAGATACTTTCTATGCGCCTGCGGGACACGTGGTCGCGTACGAACAGATTCTGTTTTCCGCCGAAAAAGGAAAGGCTACGGATATGAGCGTAAAACCCGTATTCGAAAATCTGAAAGACGAATTCAGAGTTTATACCGAGAAATTCGAGGCGAGTATCGATAAGAAAACGGGCGGTCTCAGCTTTTATACGAATGAAAACGAGCCTTTGCTTTCTAAGCCGATAATGCCGAATTTCTGGCGCGCCATCACGGACAACGATTATTGTCCGCAGGTTCCCGCTTTCGTCAGAGAACTTATGGGCAAGTATTATTACAAGAGAGCTACCGCGCATCTCGTGCCGCGCAATATCTATTATACCGAAAACGACGGTTACGTCAAAGTGGAAATATACTGGGGCAAACTGTATCTTAATCTGAAAACCACATATAAATTCGACGGCGCGGGCAACGTTCAGCTCGGTATGAAAACAAGAGGAAGGTTTTACGGAATGCCGAGATTCGGTTTCGTTACGGAACTTCCCGAGGGATACGACAAGATGCGTTTTTACGGGAAAGGCCCGTTCGAAAACTATTGCGACAGAGGCGACGCGGCAATGCTCGCCGTTTACGACGGCGCCGTTTCGGACTTCGGACGTTGCTATCTTACGCCGCAGGAATACGGCAATCATACCGAAATGAGATGGCTTGAAGTTTACGGAGAAAATAAACCGACGTTCAGTCTGCGTTACGTCGGAAAACCTTTCGAGGCAAGCGTGAACGAATACAGTATAGAACAACTCGATAATACCACACACAGACATTTACTTAACAAAACAGGTCGATTAACCGTCACTTTCGACGGCAGACAGCGCGGCGTCGGCGGCGATACACCTGCGGTGGCATGCACGAAAACCCAATATAAAATAATGCCGTTAAAGAAACATCAGTTCGGTGTTGAACTGACCTTCGGAAAATAAAAAAGGCCCCGCCGTTTCGGCGGGGTTTTTTATAACCCCGCGATATGCGTCAAAACGTTTGTCTTTTATATCGATATATGGTAAAATATTCAAAACGTTATTTTTATTAGGAAAGGAATGTTCGGATATTTTACCTTTACCGATATTGTTTCGGACGGGTGGCTGGTAATTTTTAATATTCTTGTAATGGTTTGCACGGCGGGGGTTTTCCGCGCTCTGGTTTTCGTTACGAAAAAAATGAGCGAATGGTTGCGCGGCACCGTATTTTTTATGGTGTTGTCGGTTATTTACGTCGCATTTTTCAAAACGTATCTTGCCGATATCGTAAGCGGAATACTTTCCAACGTCGGCGATTTTATTTATTATTCGCGACTTTTCTTAAGCAACGTTTTTCTGACTGCTCTTATGGGTTGGGCGTTACATATCGTGCGTCAGACGGCGCCTGCGATTATCCGCATTATTCTGAAAACCGAAAAGGCGTTATCGGGAGGAGTGAGAACGCGTTGCAATTCCGTAAGAGGATTTTTTAAAGGAAGCGGATTGTCCGCCGTATTCAATACAAAACCTTGTTTTCATTACATATCCTGAGATTTTATCTTAAATTCGAAAATAAAATCAACGAGGTATTAATTATGGTAAAAATCAAAAAAAATAAAAATAAAAAAGTGGAAATCAACGAAGAAATCAACAATGCCGATATCCCCGCAAGAAACGAAGTTTTCGAGGATACCGTATCGGAGGCGATGGAGTTTCTGAACACGCCGTCCATATCCGACAACATTATAGCGGACAAACGTCTTGCCGACGACAGCACCGTCGTGCACGACGCGCCTCCGATGCTTAAGATAGAGCATCTTAAAAAGCGTTATCCGAACAGCGAAGTATACTCCGTAAAAGACCTTTCTTTCGAGTTGCGTCCCGGCGAGGTATTCGGTTTTCTGGGTAAAAACGGCGCTGGTAAATCCACGACGATAAAGTGTCTTACCGGCATACTTCCCTTCACCGAAGGTAAAATCGAAATATGCGGTTACGATATTGCGAAAGAACCCATGAAAGCCAAAATGAATATGGGTTACGTTCCCGACAATCACAGCGTATACGAAAGACTTACCGGCAGGGAATACGTAAACTACGTGGCCGACCTTTACCGCGTGCCGAAAGCCGACCGCGAGGAAAGACTTAATATGTTTCTCGATTTGTTCAAACTGCGTTTTGCCGTCGACAGACAGATTAAATCCTACAGCCACGGCATGAAACAGAAGATATGCATTATCGCCGCGCTTATTTACGAGCCTAAGCTTTGGGTTCTCGATGAGCCTATGATGGGCCTCGACCCGCAATCCACGGCCGAAATATTAAGTTATATGCGCGAACACGTGAGAAAAGGCAACACCGTGTTTTTCAGCAGCCATAACCTCGATATGGTGGCGAAAGTGTGCAACCGAGTCGCAATAATAAACGACGGCATTCTGCATTGCGTGATAGATTTGTCTGACCCCGCAAACCGTGAAACGCTTGAAAAACGCTTCTTTGAAATCTCGTCCACCGAGGAAGAAAGGAGGGCGTGGAATGTCTGAAAAATTCAATAAAGAGGAGCGTATGGCAAGACGGGATAAAATCGCCGCCGACGCCACCGCGATACGCACTCTTCTGAAAATCGATTTGAAATCGCGTTTCGGATACGGTGCGCGTATCGGCGCGGGTAACGTCGGAAAATGGATATTCAATTTCGTCATGACAGCCGGAATGTACGCCGTAATCGTATTTCTCATATACCTGTTTACGAAAATGTTCGTCCTGCGTCCCGGCCTTCGCGACGGTTTTATAGTAATAGTTTCGATGGCGTCGGTGATACTGCAGTTTTTTATCTGCACGGTTACTCTCATCAAGGCGCTTTACTACAGCGGCGACAACGAGATACTTCTGAGATTTCCCGTCAACGGCACGCAGATTTTCATAGCGAAATCCATTTTCGTGTTCATAAGCAATTTCGTAATCACCATGGCGATATTGTTGCCGTTTTACATCAGTTACGGCGTTATTCTTCAGAAGGTCGGAGCTTTGAACAGACCCCCTGAGATTTTTTATCCCGTATCCATTCTGACTACGTTTTTAAGCAGTTTTCTGCCGTTTTTCCTTGCAAACATCGTTGCCATTCCTTTGATGAAGGTAATGAATCTGGTGAAAAACAATTACGGAATAGTGCTGTTTATAACTATCGCGGCCGTAATCGGCGTATTCGTGGCGTATATGCAGATTCTGCAATCCTTGGTAAACTTCTACGTCGAAAAGGATATGGCGCTGTTCAGCCCCGATATGGTCGCAAGGATAGACAGATTCGCGGCAAACGCTTTCCCGTTCAATCTGTATGCGAATATGCTGCTCGGCAGGCACCCCTGGATAAACTTCATTTACGTAATGCTGCTTACCGTCGGCGTCGGAATAATAGCCGTCGTTGTGATAAAGAAATGGTATTTCAGCACAATTCTCGACGGAATAGAAAATCAGCGCGCGTCGTTTACGAAGCGTACGAGCGACAAACCCCTTCCGCCGTTCATATCGTATATGAAGCGTGAATTCAACGGAATACTGAGAAGTTTCAATTACAGTTTTCAGTATCTGGTAATGGCGGCGGCCGCGCCCGTTATGGTCTATTACTGCAACGCGCTTGCGGGTACGGTGGGAAGCGGCAGCGTAGGAAACAATATTCTTCCGGGAATATCGCTTATGGTAATAACCATTTTCGTGACGATTATCGTTTCTTTCTCGTCGACGGCGATAAGCAGAGAGGGCGGTTGTTTCTATCACACTAAAATAATTCCGTTGCCGTACTGGCAGCAGGTGCTTGCAAAGTTCCTGCTGTATTCCGGGGTTGCGACGTTGTCGATACTCGTCTGCTGTATCGCGGTTGCAGGCGCGAAATTCGTGTCGTTTACGGACGCGGTGATGATATTCTTTATAACCGAATTTTCGAATATCGCGCTTACGAGTCTTTGTATGTGGTTCGATACTACATCGCCGACTTTCAACTTTATGGGCGACGGCGAACTTGTAGGAGCAAACAAAAACGTCGCTCTTGCGCTTGCGCTCGGCCTTGTATTCGCGGTGCTTTACGGTCTTATGACAATGATAGGCGGTTTTCTGCCGACGTTTGCGGGTATTGCCATAAAACACGGCGCCCGTTCGATAATGGGACTGTTGCTGATTGTGTCCGGCATATTCGCGATACTCGGCGTCGTACTTCTGTTTGTCAGACTGGACAAACGCTATAACAAATTATATCAATAGGAGGCAGTTATGAAAAAAGTATTAGTCGGATTGCTTCTTATAATTCCTATTATAATAGTGGCGGCGGTTATGCTGGTAACCGAAGTCGTACTGCTTACCCCCGATATATCGGTGGAAAGCGTGTCGATTGTCGACCCCGATTATTATCAGGACGTTCCGTCTGTCTCGATTAATTTCGAAAATCAGGGTATGCAATATCAGCTTGCCGTGCTTATAACGCCGCGTAAAGCAAACAATAAAAAGGTAACCTGGTCCATCGAACATGCCGAATCTTTCGACCCCGATTTCGAAGGCGACGTCGCAACCGTCGACGATAACGGTATGGTAACAGTTTATTGGCCGGGTACGTTCGATGTAGTGGTAAGAACGGACGACGGCGGCAAGGAGGACAGATGTCCGTTTGCAGTCAACAGCGACGTGGCAAGAAGCGCGTTTATCGTCAGGGACGGCAATATACTGAAAGATAATTCAATCGAGCTGTATACCGACGAGATTATTAAGCTTGACGCGTGCGCCCGTCCCATAGACGTAAATCTTGCTTACGTAAGGTGGGAGTCCGATAACGAAAGCGTATTGCGCGTGGACGCAAACGGAGTATTGATGCCCGTAAGCGCCGGCAACGCAAACGTTACGATGCGTCTTAAATCCGTCGATTTCGTGCAGGGCGGCGAAGTCAAAAAGGTTGCCGAAGAAATCGTCAGAAGCGTAAACGTAAACGTAAAACAGGGCGCGTTCAACTGCAATTCCTATAATCTGTGCGTCAAGTCTCCTACGACGGAAGAGGGCGTGGAACCGGTTGAAATTCCTGCCGAAGTGCTTATAAAAATCGGGGCAACAGCGTCCGATTTCGACGCGGACAAATCGAAGAACGCGGTTACGTCCGACGGCAGAATTCTGTTTACGGATAAAACCGGTTGCGCCGTTTTCACGAAAAACGGTAAAAGCATTTCCGTGAACAAGTACGACAGCGAAAACGCTATCGCATTCGAAAACGCAGATAAGATAGCAAACGGAACGCTGATTATAGGTAAAGTGCCTCTTACTCTCAATTGTATATATCTCAGGGACGGAAGCAGAGTCGACGGCGTCGAGTATACTTCAAATCATCCCGAAATTGCCGATATTGATAAGAATACCGGGTTAATTACGGCAAAAACGCCGGGTGAAGTGCGATTTACCGCAAAAGCGCAGAACGGCGAGAACGCAATCGAAATCCTGTTGTACGTCAAAAATCCCGTGATTTACTTTATGCTTGAAAAGGACGCTTTCATAGGCATCGGAAACGAACGTATATACGGAAATCACCGCTATGACGACTCGTTGACGGTTGTGCCCACGAGACAGATATACGTGATGGCGCCCGATACGCTCGTCGGACAGAGCAATCTGTTCAGGTGGAGCGTGACTTCGGACGATAACGTTGCTTCTATCGACGAAAACGGTCTGATTACTTTCAAGGATTTCGAAGGCGAAAAGACCGTCAAAGTTACTGCCGAGGCTATCGACAGTCCGTATACGTCCGACCTTATCAAACGCAGTTATTCGTTCGTCGTACGGCAGGGCATAAACGTCAGAAGTCAGAAGGAAATCGAGGACGCGGCCGCAAAAGCAGAATTTGATATTTTTATTCAAAGCAACATTACTCTGTTGTCGAACGCGATTTACGAAAGTACCGACGGCGGAACAGGCCTTTTGAAAATACGCAGAAATCTGTACGGTAACGGTCATACCGTGGACTGGCGTCCCGCACCCGAAAGTTATAAAACCGAAAAAGAAAAGTCCGAACTCGAACAAAAAGGCTCGAATATTTTCGAGGTGTTAGGAGCAGAAGACGAGACGAGCGAATATCTTATTTTCCGGAACGTTCGCGTCAGAGGCGCCGTGCTTCCGGAGGACGGCTCTATTGCCAAAAACTCTTTCGACTGTATTCCCGTTTCTTTAAGAGGCAGGGTTCACGCAATGTACTGCATTGTCGAAAACGGCAGATATTGTATGCGCGTTTACGGCTTTAACGGCAAATCCGATATGGCCGTAAAGAATACGATTGTGGAAGGCTGTATTTTCAGCAACAGCAGTAAATTTACCTTCTTCTCGTGGTGCGATACCGACAATCAGCACGTCGTGCTCAAAAACTGCGTGTTCGGTCAGTCGGCCGCGCCGTCGGTAGGGTTTTCAACCGGTAACGCCGAAAAGCATGCCACGCTCGAATTCGAAGGATTTACCCGCATCTACAACTGGAAACAGAAAATGGATTTGGACCTTATCGGAGATATTACGTCGAACGCCGCAATCAACGCCGCCGTAAAACGCATTATTGATAACGAATTGTCAAAACCCAAATATCAACAGTATTTCATAATGGATAACGGCATTCAGTATATGCACTGCGGAATGATGTTCAGCGGATTCGAACATCCCGACAATATATCCATTATCGACAACGGAGTCGAGTTCATGAAAGACGGTGCGATTATCGAAGACTCGGTCAGCAAGAACAAATTCGGCACGTTCCAGGTAAGTCTTGCCGATATTGCAGGAGATGCGCTTGCACCGCTTTTCAAGGACTTCTACGACGTAACGATAATGGGCTATTACGGCAACGAGGAATTGTTGCCCGTCAGACATACCGAAACGCTGGTGCACAGTCAGAATCTTTATAAAATGCTGAGAGAGGGCGACCCCCTTTTCGATAACGCGGAAGAAATCTGACGAACGGTAAATTCCCGACGCATTAAAAGAGGTCTCTCATGAGACCTTTTTTATTGTCCGGTTTTTCCGCTATCCTTGACAAGTCGCGCGGAAAATAAGTATAATTATTATACACTTAAAAAGGAGAACAATATGCGAGGACTTGTACTTGAAGGGGGAGGCGTCAAAGGCGCGTATCACATCGGTGTTCTGAAAGCGTTGAGGGAAATGGGTCTTGCAGACTTCGACGGATACGTCGGAACAAGTATAGGCGCTGTCAATTCCGCTTTACTTTGCGCCGGAGACTGGGACAAAACTCTCGATATGTGGGATAAAATTAACCTGCACAGCGTGTTTGACGTAAACGAGGACAATTTCAAAAACATTTTATCAGGTCGTTTCAATATCGAACTTCTCGGAAACGTCGGAAAAATCGTGTCTAATCTCGGCGGCGTAATTGATACGACAACGGATAAAATGCGCGCTTTTTTAAAAAATTATATCGACGAAAAAGCCATAAGAGAAAGCGGGAAAGACTTCGGCCTCGTTACCTATTCCGTTCCCGATTTTTCGCCGCATTATCTGATGAAGGAAGATATTCCCAGGGGACAGATTTACGATTACGTAATGGCGTCTTCCGCATATCCCGTTTTCAAGTGGCAGAAAATCGAGGGCAACGAAAGCAAATGGTTTATCGACGGGGGAGTTTACGACAACCTTCCCGTAAAAATGCTCGTAGAAAAGGGTTATGACGAAATAGTGGCGATAAGAACGAATATCAAAAAATATATCGGTTATCGGAAAGTGGATACAAAAGGCGCAAAAATCACTTATTTTACGCCGAGCGAGAAACTGGATTACGCAATTAATTTTACGAAGGAAAACGTCGACAAATTTATGGAAATGGGTTACTACGAAGCGAAAAGACAACTTCTCGGCTACCCCAGTCAGAAATATTGCGTAAAGGGCGAGGATGACGACGTCTTTTGGGATTTTCTTAGAAGACTCGACAAATCGGCCGTTATTTCCGTCATTGAATCCCGCCATATGAAACCGCACAGAACTCACGACGCAAATATCGAAGACCTTCTCGACGTTATAAGAGAGGCACTTGGACTTTCTGCGAAAACGGGCGACCAACAGGCTTTTATACGTTTCCTCGAAGTGTTTGCGCTTTACTTCGGCGTGCCGCGTTTCCGCTATTACGAGATAGAGGAATTCTACAACGCCGTAATGGCCGCCGCACGGACGAAAAGCGAACAGACGGAGGGCGGAATCAACGAGGTTGTGAAATCCGAAAAAGGTATCAAATCCGAATTAAAGGAAATATTCATTTTGTTATTTTCCGGTTATAATAACGGTGTATGATGGAAAAATTATTGCTTCTTGACAGTAACAGTCTTTTGCATCGCGCATATTACGCATTGCAAAGCTCAAACCTTACCGACAGTAAGGGAAATCCTACCGGCGCCGTTTACGGTTTCGTATCGATGTTCGCAAGGCTTGTCCACGAGGAGAAACCTACGCACGTTGCCGCCGCGTTCGACCTTAAAGCGCCTACGTTCAGACACAAAATGTACGAAGCTTATAAAGGCACGAGAAAACCTATGCCCGACGACCTTGCGGCGCAGGTGCCCGTGCTGAAAAAACTCGTTGCGGAATTGGGCGTAAAAATCGTGGAGCTTGAGGGATACGAAGCGGACGACATTCTGGGGACGTTGTCGGACAAATTCGACGTGCAGACGGTCATTGTTACGGGCGACAGGGACAGCCTTCAGCTGATTGACGACAATACGGTCGTATTATATACCAAACGCGGAATAACCGACGTGGTGCGTTACGACCGGGAAAGGCTGAAAGAAGAAGGTTTCACCCCCGAAAAGATTATTGACTATAAAGCGTTGAGAGGCGACGTTTCCGACAATATTCCGGGAATTCCCGGCATAGGCGAGAAGACGGCGTTAAACCTTCTGAACGAGTACGGCACGCTTGAAAAAGTGCTTGAAAACGCAGAGTCCGTACCCGGAAAGCTGGGCGAAAAAATCAGGGGCGGAAAAGACAGCGCAAGACTTTCGTATGAACTCGCAACTATAAAAAGAGACGTTCCGATTGCCGTTGAACTTGATGATTTAAATTTTGAATATCCCCTTCCGGCGGCGGCGAAAAAAGCCCTTGAGACGTTGGAATTTTCGTCGCTTGTAAAGAGATTTGAATTTGCGGATGTTAACAATAAAGACACTTCCGTTAACAAAATCGAATGCAAAACTATAGAATTGGACGATATCGGCAAGATTAAAGCCTTGGTGTCGGAAAACGTCGGCAAGCCGTTTGCCATATACGTCGACGACCTCGTGCGTCTTGCCTTCGGCAATGATACGGAATACGTTATCAGACAGAATTACGATTTATTCGGCGGGATAACCACGGACGATATTCTTAAAGAAATAGCGCCGCTTTTCAAAAAAGGGCGGGCGATTACGTTTGATTTTAAAAAGCTTCTGCACGCGTTCGACAATTCGGGAATTGAAATCCCTGATGAGGCCGACGACGTCTTGCTTATGGGGTATCTCGTATTCGGCGGAAGAAATTTTCCGGATATTGCCGCTCTCGCAAACGCCGTCGGGACAGACGGAAAATCGGTTGCAACGTTCTTCGGTATTAAAGAGATTTTATCGCGCGAAATTAAAAACAAAGAGATGCAATCTCTGTACGGCGATATCGAACTTCCTCTCGAAAGAGTTCTTTTCGATATGGAACGCACGGGAATTAAAGTCGACAGTAAAGTCCTTGACGGTCTTAAAGAAAAATACGAGGACGAAATCGAAAAACTGACGGCGGAAATCTACGGATATGCCGGAGAAAAGTTCAATATCAATTCGCCTAAACAACTTACCGTAATTCTGTTTGAAAAACTCGGGCTTAAACCGTCGAAGAAAAACAAGTCCGGGCTTTCGGTAAACGTCGAAGTGCTTGAAAAACTTTACGACGAACATCCTATCATTCCGCTTATTTTAAGATATCGACAGATATCCAAATTGCTTTCCACGTACGTGCTCGGGCTTGAAAAAGCGATATCGTCCGACGGGCGCATCCATACCGAATACAAACAGATGCTGACGAATACAGGGAGATTGTCCTCTACCGAACCGAATCTTCAGAACATTCCCACCCGAACGGCGGAGGGAAAGGAAATAAGAAGAGCGTTTGTTGCGGACGAGGGAAAAGTGCTGATATCGGCCGATTATTCGCAGATAGAGTTAAGACTTATCGCAAGTATGAGCGGCGACGAAAACCTAATAAGAGCGTATAACGAAAGCCGCGATATACACGCAACCACCGCCGCGGAAATCTACGGAGTGGATGAAAAAGACGTAACTCCCGAGATGCGCCGCAATGCAAAGGCCGTAAACTTCGGCATTATTTACGGTATAAGCGACTTCGGCCTTGCGCAGAACCTGTCAATACGGCCGAAAGAGGCAAAAGCTTATATCGAAAAATACTTCGAAACCTATCCGAAAGTCAAAAGTTTTATGGACGGTCAGGTTGAATTTGCGTCCGCGAACGGCTTTGTCAGAACGCTTTTCAACCGCATCAGAATCATGAGCGAATTGTCGTCGGGGAACTATGCCGTAAGAGAATTCGGTAAAAGGGCGTCGATGAATTTCCCGTTGCAGGGAACAGCCGCCGACATCATAAAAATCGCTATGCTCGATACGGCGAAAAATCTTGAAAATACGGGTGCGAAACTACTTTTGCAGGTGCACGACGAACTTATCGTCGAGGCGAACGAAGAAAATGCGGAAGAAGTGAAAGACATTCTGAAAAAATCGATGGAAAACGCCGTAAAACTTAAAGTTCCGCTTACCGTCGACGTTGAAAGCGGAAAAAACTGGTACGAGGCGTGATATGAAAATTGCGGTAACGGGCGGTATAGGCGCGGGGAAAAGCGAAGTTATGAAAGAAATCGCCCGAAGAGGTTGCAGAGTCTGCTCGGCCGACGAAATAAACGACCGTCTGCAAGAACGTCCGGGCTATATCCGAAAGATTTCAAAGGTTTTTCCCGCCGCCGTAAAGGACGGAAAAATCGATAAGAACGTTCTTCGCGACATCGTGTTTACGGACGATTCGAAACGCGCCCGGCTGAATGCAATCGCTCATCCCGAAATACGGCGGGAACTCGAAAATACAGAGGGGGACTTTTTTGCGGAAGTGCCGCTTTTGTTCGAAAGCGGAATGCAGGATTTGTTCGACGCGGTGATTATCGTTACCGCAAACGCGGATACGCGCATCGACAGAATAAAAGGAAGAGGGCTTAGCGAAGAACGCGCAAAGAGTATTATGGCGGCGCAGTTTTCGGATTCGGACAGAATAAGATTATCGGATAATCCTTTTATTATCGAAAACGACGGCAATATTGAAAACCTGATAAAACAAACGGACGAAATACTTAAAAAAATTCAGGGGGAAAAGTATGGAAACAACGGATAAAATCGCAGAAATCCTTTCGGGAGTAAAGTATTATGCGCACAGAGGTTGTTATAACAGAAAAAGACCCGAAAATTCGGTTGCGGCGATAAAGGTTGCCGCCGATAACGGCCTCGGACTGGAAATCGACGTGCATCTTACGAAGGACGGAAGGCTTGTAGTTTTCCATGACCATACGCTTAGGAGAATGTGCAAAAGAAAGGGCGTTATCGAGGAGATGACGCTTGACGAAATCACGGCGTGCGGTCTTAATGGCACCGAACATAAAATTCCCGCGCTCGAAGAAGTGCTTTATGCGGTTGGCGGTCGCGTTCCTATTTTAATCGAATTGAAATGTCGGAATAACGAAACGGCACTTTGTGACGCTCTTATCGACGTATTAAGTGCTTATTCGGGTAAATATATGTACATAGGTTTCAATGAAAAAGCAGCCGCATATCTTAAAAGCAAGGGCTATACGGTTGCATTGTCGTGTTTCAGACCGAAAGTTCCGTCCATGGATTTTAAACCCGACGTGTTGCTGTGCAACATCGCGGGAATTCCCCGCTCGCAAAAAAGAAGAAACAAATACCCGCCGTTCGTTTCATGGACGGTCGAGACGGGTATAGGTAAAAGAAAATCCGAAAAGGCTTGCATCGCAACTATTTTCAACGCACGCCGTTTCGGATACAAATAAAAATCCGATATAAACGATAAGAGGTGAATTATGCAGAAAATCGCAAACGAAGTTCTTGAAGTAAGCGTAAACGAAAACGGCAGCCTGCTGGACAGCGTAAAATTCAAAGGGGAGGAATATCTCTGGCAGGGAAGCGAAAAATCGTGGAAATCAAAGGATATCGTAATTTTTCCGTTCGTAGCGAGACTGAAAGACGGATGGTATACCGTTGACGGCAAAAAATACGAAATGAAAATTCACGGTCTTGCGAGATACAATACTTTCAAAGCCGTTGAGAATACCGGCAATTCTCTTACAATGCGTTTCGAATCGGACGAGGAAACGAAAAAGCAATATCCTTTCGATTTTCGTTTCGACGTGAAATATACGCTTGAAGGAAACAGTCTTAAAATAGCGTACGAAGTTGAAAATACGGGCGATAAAGAAATGTTTTTCGGGTTGGGAACGCACTTCGGCTGGATTATTGACGGCGAAGAGGGGGACGGTTTCTGCGACGTTTCGGGAAATTACGCGCTGATTGATACCGACGCGCCGATAATGCAATACGAATTCGACGACGATACTCACCTTGTAAAAGGAATTAAGGCTGCGGAATTTACAAACAGGATACCCCTTGATAAAAGCACTTTCCGACACGACGCGGTTGTTATGAAAAACAGCGCCGAAAAGGTTACTCTTATCAGGCGAAACGGCAAAAAAATCGTTTTCGACATAGGAAAAGTTCCCGTACTTGCCATATGGTCAAACGCAACGGCGGGCAGATATGCGTGCGTCGAAGCCTGGCAGGGGCTTCCCGATTACGTCGACGCCGACCGTGAACTTAAAAACAAACCGATGATAAACGCTCTGCCTTCGGGCAAGAAGTTCGTTTACGAAGTAGGGGTTACTTTTTAGTCGGTAATAATTGCAAAAATATCGGGCGCGTGCTAAAATTATGTTTAATCAGCGCGCGCTTTTTGCGCATTTTATTCGGAGGTTTATATGGACAGAACGAAAGTTTCGGATATCCCGTACGAAAGAGTGAAAATCGAGGACGTAACAGCGGGAATCGACAGGGCGATAGAAAAAATCGGAAAAGCGACGTCGGCGGACGACGTGCTTGCCGCACGAGACCTTTTCAACGATATACTTTGCGAGTTTACGACGGCTAACGCTCTTGCAAACGCAAGGTTTACTCTGAACACGAAAGACGAGTATTATTACGGCGAAAAACAATATTACGACGAAGTCACGCCGATTTGCGAGGTTAAAATGCTCGACTATATAGACGCTTTCCTGAACAGCAGATATATCGCCGAAGTAGAAAAAAGAATCAACCCCGTAATTATCCGGTCGTTCGAGGTCAGGAAAAAAGCCGTAAGCGATAAAATCGTTGCCGAGATGCAACGGGATAACGCGCTTGTTACCGAGTATTCCAAATTCGTATCCGAACTTACTTACGAATTCCGCGGCAAGAAAATTACCCTTAACGAATTGCGTAAATATGCGCAGGACAGCGACCGCGCAACCAGAAAAGAGGCCTATTGCGCTCTCGGCGCAACGCTTGACGAAAATCACGAATTTATCGACGGCGTGTTTGACAGAATGGTCAAAAACCGCGATACTATGGCCAAAAAAATGGGATATAAGAATTTCGTCGAGCTTGGCTACTACCGTATGGGCAGACTGGATTACGACGCCGATACCGTAAAGGTGTTCCGCGAGAACGTGCTTAAAGACATAGTGCCGGTGGTTACGCGTCTTAAAAAGAGCGTTGCCGAAAAACTCGGTATCGGACATATGCGTCTTTACGATAACGACACCTATTTCGACGAGGACCCAAAGCCCGTTCTCGATTCGGTTGGAATTCTGAAAGCGGGGCAGGAAATGTATCGTGAGATGTCCGAAGAAACGGGCGATTTTATGGATATGATGATGGAAACCGACGCTTTCGACGTTTTCACGCGCGAAGGAAAATGGACGGGCGGTTATATGACGAGTTTCGATAAATATCATCAACCGTTTATTTTTGCGAATTTCAACGGCACCACGGCAGACGTCGACGTAATCACGCACGAGGCGGGACACGCTTTCGCATATTATATGAGCGAAGCGACGACGCCTTACGAATTGGGTCTCGGCGGTATGGAAACGGCCGAAACTCACAGTATGTCCATGGAGTTTTTTGCATGGAAATATATCGATAAATTCTTCGGTAAAAACGCCGATAAATACAGATATAAACATCTGTTCGACAGTCTCACGTTCATTCCTTACGGCACGATAGTGGACTATTTCCAGCAGATTGTTTACGAACGTCCCGAAATGACGCCCGAAGAGCGCGACGCCGAATGGAAAAAACTGGAGGATACTTTCCGTCCGTGGATGGACGCCGACGACGTTCCTTATCTTTCGAAAGGCACGAGATGGCAGTATCAGAATCATATTTTCGAATCTCCGTTTTACTACATCGATTACTGCCTTGCCCAGACGATTGCGATTGAGTTTCTTGCAGAGTCGCAAAAGGATTACGGCAAAGCGTTCAAAGCATATCTCCAACACGCCTCGCGCGGAGGGTCGTACGTCTTTACCGACCTTGTTAAACTTGCGGGTCTGAAATCCCCGTTCGAGAAAGGTGCGTTGAAGGAAGTGGCCGCAACGGCCGAAAGGTTACTTAACGAACTTTCGGAAAAACTCTGAAAACGTTTAAAACACCCGACGTTATCGGGTGTTTTTGATAAATTGTAAAATCGGTATGAAAACTTCGAAATCAGTAAAAATTATTTCGCTGATTCTAATAATTGCGATTATCGCCGTTCTCGGCGTGTCCTCGGCATTTGCGGGCATAAGCGTAAGAAGACGGCTGAACACCGTTCACGGCGACTATACCGCATTGACGGGTCTTGCGGACAAAACGATATTGTTTATCGGCGACGGCATGGGCGAAAACCACGTAAAGGCAACCGAAGCATATTACGGCGATAAAACGTATTTTACGTCTTTCGGAGCAAACGGTTTCGTAACTACGTATTCCAACAGTATTACGGGGCCTACGGACAGCGCGGCGGCGGCCAGCGCGATGGCAACGGGAATTAAATACGATAACGGCGAGGTGTCCCGCAGGGACGGAAGATTCGTAAGCACCGTATGCGAATTCGCAAAAGAGAACGGGTACGGCGTCGGAATCGTAACGACGGACAATCTGTACGGCGCTACGCCCGCGGCTTTTTCTTCGCACGCAAAAAACAGAAACGATACCGACGAAATAGTGCGCGGACAGATATCGGGCGGTATAGACCTGTATCTCGGAGCAGGAAAGGACGTTTACGATAATTATCGCGCCGATTTCGAAAACGCAGGATACGAGTTCGTGTCGGATTTAAACGCCGCGTCGGGCGAAAGAATGATTATCGGCGTTTTTGACGAAGTAGTCGCGTGCGACGGGTCCGACGAAAAACCTACGCTTGAAATGCTTGCGGATTTTGCGACGGACTTTTTCGAAAGGAATTTTCCCGACGGATATTTTCTTATGGTCGAGGGCGCGCATATCGATAAGACGAGTCATAAAAACGATATCGAAGGAATGGTGCGCTATCTGAAAAGCTTTGACGAAAGCATAAAAAATACCGCGCTGAAACTCATATCCGAAAACGTCGCGCTTATAGTTACCGCAGACCACGAAACAGGCGGTCTAAAGTATTCTTCCGAAAGCAGGTACGAAATAGTCGACGGCATGTTTACAAGTAAAAATCATACCTCGGCAAACGTGCCGTACTATATAAGGATAACGTCAAAACCCGACGATTATGTTTCGGATTTGATAAATAAAGTGATTGATAATACCGATATTTACCGAATATGCAAGGCATTGCTTACGAGAAAAAACGTCGTCTGACGAATTATTGATTTATTAAATGCGATATGAAAAACCCGGAAGTTTTCCGGGTTTTTCGTTGATATATTTATCGATGATTTTCAGCGGTCGGCATTTTTTTCGTCCATAATTATTTCACCGTCGCTTACCGTAACGACCCGACCGCATTGAGCCGCTATATCGGGGTCGTGAGTTATTACTATTACCGTGCGACCTTCTTTATTTATATTCAGAAGTATTTTCATAACGACGTCCGAATTTTCCTTGTCGAGATTGCCCGTCGGCTCGTCGGCGAGAATTACGCGCGGATTATTTACGATTGCGCGCGCAATGGAAACTCTCTGTTGTTCGCCGCCGGATAACACTGCGGTTTTTACTTTAAGGCCGCTGTCGATTCCCACCGAGGCCAGAGCCTCTGCCGCTCGACGGTATCTGTCCTTTTTGTTTTTTCTGTCGTACATCAGCGGAATTACAACGTTTTCGAGAGGCGTGATATTGTCTATCATAAACGGCGACTGAGTTACCACGCCGAAATAGCCGTTTCTTATTTCCGCCGTTTTAGAAGGGGAAAAGTTCGCCGTGTTTTCGCCGTCTATTAAGTATTCACCCGACGAAGGCGTATCCAGGCAGGCGACGATATTCAGAAGAGTCGATTTGCCCGCGCCCGATTTGCCGATTATCGCAACGAGTTCGCCGTCGTTTACGTCAAGAGAGACGTTTTTCAAGGCCTTTTTTTCGTTGTTTTTGCCTTCGTTGAAGGTCTTACAGATATTTTGCAGTTTTATCACGTTGCACCTCGTCGATTTTTCTTTGTTTCGACATTGCCGTTAACTGCGTGATTATCGCAATCAGCAAAGGAACGACAATCTGAATAACGAAAAATATTATAAACCAGTCGGCAAGCGGTTTTGCGATAAAAGCAGTTGCGTCTGTTCTGACGGCCGTAAAATAGTAAATCGCCATCGTAATCGCCGTTACGGCGCCGTATCCTATATAGTGGAAAACGCGATATTTGTTTCCGATAAAGAACACCGCCGTCATAATCAGCGCAAAAACGATAAAGCAAATATAATCTTTGAAAATAAAACCGTCGGTCGACGAGAAATCGAATTTTTTACTTAAACCCGTGTACGATTGCATAACAGACGGAGAAGACCTGCCGATTACCCCGTACGATTCGTCGCTGACCACGTCTTTTATCGGTTTTTCGGTAAAAGCGTATACGTATTTGTCGGAATCAGGGTAAAGCGTTTTAAAATCGATACCTACTACGCCGACAATACTTCTGAAGGCGTTATAGTAAAAACTGCCGGATACGACCGTGCCTATAAGTTTCGAATATTCGAACCTTCCTGCGACAACGACGTCGAAAGGCACCTCTTCGCCCGTGGAAGAGGGCAGAGTCAGCCTGAAAGTTTCGCCGGCTTTTACGCCGTCCCATTCGTATCCCGCAACGTAAACGGGATAGTATCCCGCGGGGATTTCCGCGTCGGTATCCTTAACAAAACAGTCTTCGAATTTAAGACGGTTATCGTAAACGAATGCTACGGTAGGTTTGGTTTTTCCTTTCTTTCCGACGATACTGCCTTCGAGAGTGGCGTCCTGAGAAACCAGACCGAGATAGGTTTCGTCGGAGGAGGACAACGACACGTCCAAAGCGTCGGCGGAGTTACCTTCTTTCAGGGAAAGCGGAAGCGCATGGCGAGCGTCGGGCGCGGCTTTGACGGAGTTTTCGGTAAAATTCTTACTCGCCTGCGCGAGAGCGCCTTTTGTCAGATAAATTCCGCTAAGAACCGCAAGTAATACCGTAACGACCGCAAGTACGCATTGTATCGCGATTATTTTTTTGCCGTTTTTCTTGTCGGCGGTTATATTTTTTGTTTTTCCGAGGGTTTTTTTCATATTATTCCTCCTTTATTGTTTTTATTATGTTTCTATCGGCGTAAAGCGCCGACGCAATGCAAATGCAGGTCATAATCAGAAATACGCCCGCAAATACGCACAGAAATACGCCGGGCAGAGCTATGAGGCTCGTGTCGGAAAGTTTATCGTAAACGACCGCGTTAATGATACCGAATAAAGCGGCGGACGGTACGAAAACGGTCGCCAGATAACTTAATATTACGGCGAAAATATCTTTTTTCCGCGCGCCGCAGAAATACAACACCGAAAGATTTTTCCTGTTGTTTCCGATTGTGATAAACGATATCGCCGCAAGGCTTGCCGCGCAGAGCAGAGAGGACAGAACTATGGTCGGGATATATGCGTCGAGCGAGGTTTTGATTTGCTGTCTGCTTCCGTCCCGCATTTCGCTGAGACTTGCGACGTTTGCAAAGCTTTTCAGGTACGCCGTATTGTCCGCCATTTCGTTTGCGCTCAGGTTTTCGAAACGATACAGACATCCCGAGGTTATTTTGTTTTCTTCAACGGCTTCCCGTTCGCCGATAAGGAAAAAATCGCTTTCGCTGTGGTCGCCGGAATAGCGTTCGAAAAGCATGCTCAGATCGGACGGGTAGGAGAATCTCCCGAAAGCGACGTAAGAAAAGTTTTCGGGAAGAACGCCCGTAATGCGTATGCGAAGGACAGACGACGGATTTTTCGAAACGGTAATCAAATCGCCTACGGAGTATTTATCGTTTTTCGCGATTACGGCGTTTATTTCGCCGTCACGCTTTTCCGCTTTCGTAAACCAGACTCCTTTTTTAAGACGGACGTTCACGTTTTCGGCAAGCAGTTCGTCGTAGGCGACGTACTCGAAAACGGAATTATCGCTTATAAATATTGACGAATACTGTTGTAATTTTAAATAATCTCCTTTGAGTTTCGTTTCGTCGAATTTGGACGCTTTATAATAGCCCGAAAAGTAAACGACGTTGTCGCCGTCGTCGAATCGTATCGCGTTGAAATTTTCGTATAATCCCGCCGTATAATTGGCAACGAAAGCGACGCCCGTCATACACAGGAACGTTATCAGAACGGCAAAAACGTAAGAAAGCGGATTTGTCGCGACAAAAGAGGCGCCTCGTTTTAAGTTAAACATACTTATACCTCACGCTTTTTTTCGAGACGTCGATAACGGCGGGAAGAAGCATAACCGCACTCAGGAATATCATCACGGCGTAAACTGTCATATAGTCGCCGAACGACAGCACGACGTTTGACATAAACGCCGTTCCTTTTACCGCAACGATATGTTCTGCCACGGCAAAAATTCCGCCGCATATCGCAAAACAGGCGGTTATAGCCGATAAAACGAACAATAAAAGCCTTATTATAAGTTTATCGGCGGGAAAACCTAAAAACAAATAAACGGTTGCAGGCTTATACGTCTTTTTTAAAAGATAGTTGACGCACAGCGAATACGTGCAGACGGACAGCAATATTATTACAATCGCCAGTATAAATACGGGCGTCGTCGTCAGAGCGTCTATGATGCCTATTTTTTTGGGTATCGAAATATTGCAACCCTGAAATGCGGCGCCTAGTTTATCGGCGATTGCGGTGCGCGACGCTTTTACGGACGCGATGAGAACGATTTCGGAAATACCGAAAGCCGAGCAGTCGTTCAGGTCGTAATCGATAAGTATTTCATATCCGTTAAGATATGCAATCCCGACTACGGTGTATTCGTTTCCTCCGTAATGAACGGTCGCACCCGGCGCGCAACCGAGCGCGTTCGAAGCAATGACTTCGCCCGCATTTAAAGGGCGTCTTCCCTTCGTAATGCCGTAATCGATTTTTCCGAAAGCCACTCCGTTTCCGGCGGAATAAAGTATATTGACGAAATCTTTCGTTCCTACGCTATCGGTTTTGCTTTTTGCGTCGGCGAACGGCATATTATCCGTGTCGACAACGTACGTGCTGTCGAAATTATAGGCTGTTACCTTATAGGAAAACGATAATTCGTAAAGTATTACGAAAGTACTAAGCGCAAGACAAATCGTCGCGCATACCGTCAGCGCGATATTGTCGGATATTATCGATTTTATCAGGTGCTTTATCATTTCGTTACTTCACGGACATACGCCCCGGAACATAATGAAAGAGAGAAGAAAAAATCGTAAAACAGGTCGTTGATTATAGGAAACTGATTTCCCCCTTTGCATTTTACGGAAGCCTGATAATCGGCAACCGCGTTTTCCCTATCGTTTTTATTTTACTGTATTACTTAACCGCTGTCAATACTCTCCTTAAAATTAATCCTTCGGTAGGGGAACTCGGCGGCGCAAAAAAATAACCCGAGAATTTTCTCGGGTTAATGATAATTCTAGCGGAAAAAATTAACGACGTTCTTTTTCGGGAAAAGTTTTGTCGAACTCTTCCGCCTCCGTTTCATCGACGAAGTACTCCTCGGGGTCTTTATACGAGCCGCTTATGCCGTTTAAAAATCCCTTTTCCAACTCGGCAATAAGAAAATATTCTGCGTCGGGGTCGTCAAAGTATCTTATGCCTGCCGTTTTTGCAACCTTAAACCCGAAGCGTCTGTAAAATCCGAAGTTACCCGTGATTGCAATCGCCTTTGCTCCCGACTCTTTCGCGCGTTGCATAGAAAACTCTATAAGAGCGGTGCCGTATCCCTTGTTCTGATACGAGGGAAGTATGCTTACGGGGCCGAAAGTTACGACGGGAATCTCCCGCCCGTCGTCGGCCGATATGCGCGATTTTGCGTACATTATGTGCCCGATGATTTTTCCGTCTTTTTCCATTACGAAATCAAGGGACGGAATAAAATCCTTCCCGTTGCGGAAACGGTGCAACACGTAATGCTCGAGACAACCCGGGCGGTAAACGTTATAAAACGCTTCTCTCGTAAGTTCCTCTGTTGTGCGATAGTCTTTTTTTTGCTCCAAACGTATTGTATATTCGGTTTTCATTGTATCCTCCTGTTTTTTTAAAAAGGCGGGAGGAATGCGAGAAAGTATTTGCAAACCTCCCGTTTACAATACAATCTCCGAAGTAAAGGTGTTTTTCAAAAAGCACTCTCCGATTTTTTCTGCAAAACTATTGCAAAAATATTATACATCAAAAACAAATATATTACAACAAAAAATAATCCGAGCGAAAACTCGGATTATGGTGCGGACAACAGGACTTGTAGCGAGAGAACGAGCGTAATAGCGATTGTTACGCTTTGCGTCAATCGCGTCTACGCACGACAATATTATGCTTCGCATATTCGCTTTGCGATACGGCTACGCCGCGATATTGTCGGCTATGTCCGCTGCACTCGACCTTTGCAAATGCTTCGCGCTTGCTCCGTCTTCGTTTGCGGTCATCTGCGAAATGCAGGTAGCAAACGTAGTTTGCGGGCAATGCGAAAGCATTGCGTCAAGTCCTTTGTAAAAAAATAATCCGAGCGAAAACTCGGATTGTGGTGCGGACAACAGGACTTGAACCTGCATGAAGTAGCCCTCATAAGAACCTGAATCTTACGCGTCTGCCAATTCCGCCATGTCCGCAAATATTTTGCTATATGATAATACTCCAAAACTTGCGGCAAGTCAAGTGTTTGAAGAGATAAGTACAATTCGTTTGTTTTATTGAAACGAAAGCGCGTCGCTTATTTTTTCTTTCTTGCGAAAGCGGTTTTAAAGGTCAGTCGCGAGAAATCGTCTTTAAGATTTTTGAACGATTCCGGCCGTGCAAATCGCCAGATAATCGCAGTTGCGGCTATAATAAGCGCGGCGACTCCCATACCGCTTAACGAGCCGAGAAAGTCGATAAGAACGTCGGTCCAGGTTGAATATCTTCCCGACGTGAAAGCCGGTAGCTGAAACATTTCGGAAATTCCCGCCGATACGAACGCCGAAAACGCTACGGCGAACGGCGCGAGACAGCGTGGTTTAAGAAGCATAAAAAACGTAAAGGCGTACCCGAAACCGAGAATGGCAAAAAGACCGAAATGTCCGAGGCCTTTTCTGACGGCAAGGGCGAACGTTGAAAACCTCGATACGGTTATGGTTTTTTCGGCGGTCAGGCCGGGATTTGAGATACTTGTTGCGCGAACGGTAACTTTTCCCGTTTTCGTTGCCGAAAATCGCCCGTTCTCGTCTATTGTGCCGTTTCCTTTGACGACCTGCCAGATAACGTCGTCCGTTTTGTTTCCGCCGATATATGCCGAAAGGTTCACGCTGCCGTTTTTGAGACAGCGGTCGTTTCCTACAATCGACATTTTATCGCCGACGGGCAAAACGGTTATGCGAAGGGTTATTTTCACATTTTTATCGTAAACGGATGTATAATTTACGTCGCATTTTCCGGGCTTTTTTGCAAGAATGTGAATGTTATAGGCGTGCGCGATTCCATCATTCGAAGACGATTCTTTATAATAGTATGAGGTTTTATTTTCATCGGCATCCCAGGCTTTTAAATTCAAGCCTTTTTCATCAACTTTAATCGTTTCGCCTTTTTTCATGGTTAGGGAATACGTTCCGTCATCGTTTAAGGACAATCTGTCGCTTTCAAATGAAAATTTTTCGGGTTTTTTAAAGCCGTCATCCTTGATTTTAACGGTGTAATCTTTTGTACGCACGCTTGTGCCGTCGGGGGTTTTCAATTCGAACGAAACAGACGTTTCACCGCTTTTAACCGGATAAAAGACGGTATTTGAGTTGTTCACGATTTCTTCGCCGCACTTGATAGAAAAGAGAGGCATTGCGATTTCAAATACGTTTTCACCCGTAGAAAAGGCGCGCACAGTGTACACCTTACCTCTTTTCAGCGTGGCGCCTTCAATGGGGCAATCTTTTCCTGATTCGCGTACTTTGACTTCGAAATCGTCAATCCCCGACGTATCGTTGCCGTAACAGAAAACCGTGACGTCGTAAAAAACGCTTTCGTCCTCGGTGGAGGTGACGCGCAAACGTTTCCATCCCCATGTCGAAAAGGTTGCTTCGCCGTTTTCGGCAATAACGAATCCGTTTTCGTCGCTTGAAAACTTTACCTTCGACGCGTCCGCGCCCTCCGGCTTTACGACCGCTTTATATTTTACCACATCTCCATTATAAATAGCATTATCGGAAACGTTAGTTCCGTTTCTGAAATGTTTTTCGATTTTTATTGCCGTAATCGAAGTAATTTCAGGCGCTTTGTCGTCGTCGCCGAAAGTCGCGGCGATATTGTCCGATATGGCGTCGGATTGCATTGCGCTTTTATCGCCCGGCACAAGCGATTCGACCCATATGAACAACAGCAGAATAACGCTGCAGAATAACGCCGTGAGGGCGAGCTTTTTTAACGGCAAAAAGTATTTGTTTTCCTGCATCAATTTTCCCGAAATAATTTTGTAGATGAGGTTTAATCTTTCTTATTATATGCTTTAACTTGCGTTTCAAGCATTCCTTTTGTGATTTTGGATTTGCAATACGGACATTCCTCAACGTCGAGAATCATTGCGAATTTGGCGTTGCAGAAAGGGCAATTTACAAGGTTGAGATTGCCTGAACGCTCGGCTTCCAGAGCTTCGTAGTCGCGTCGGGACATTGCGTTTTTATCTATAATTTTTTCGTTATCCAGAATTACGTAGCCGTTCAGATATCCTTTTTGTATTAAAGTTTTTACGTCGTTAGCCATCTCTTTTGCGGCTTTGTTGTGAACGCCGGCAAGCATATTTACGCTGCGGATTCCTTCGAGAATTTCATTGCGCAGATTTTTAAAATAGGAAAGCTGGCCGAAACGTATCCAGATTAAAGGCGTACCGTAAAAGCTTATTACGGTAACGACGATTCCCACGATTGCCATTGCAAGAGTGGATTTCCCGTGAGTAAAACCGAAGACAATCATAAAGATTCCCAAAGGTAAACCGATAGACAGGGCAATAGCCCATACTAATGCATTTTTGCGTTTTGTTTCAAGTCTGTCCATACATACCTCTTTGCCCGTTTCAGATTGTGTCTTTAAGCCCCAGCAGATAATCCGCCGATACGCTGAAAACCTTTGCAAGCGCAACGATGTAACTTGCTTTCGGTTCGTTTACGTTGTTTTCCCAAAACGATATTGTGCTTTTCGTTACGCCGATTTTACGGGCAAGTTCCTCGCTGGTAAGATTATTGTCGATTCGCAAATCTTTAAGTCTTTCAGAAAAAGCCGACGCTGACATATTATCACCTCATACAAATATTGTAAAGAATACTAAACAATAAGAATACGCGTTTTGAAATCTAAACGCCGCGGAAAAGAAAAATGCGTCGATTGCGACATATCGGGTTTGTCATTTTCGGAAAAAGTGTTAAAATAAAGAAAAAACGGAGCGATAATGAAAGTCACCGATACTTATCTTGCGGAAATAACTGATTTCGGAACGGACGGTAAAGGCGTCGCAAAAATCGACGGAACGCCCGTTTTCGTACCGTACGCCGCAAAGGGCGACCTCTGCAAAATAAAAATAACCGAAGTAAAAAAGAGTTTTGCCGAGGCGCGAATCGTCAAAATAATCAGACCGTCCGGAATACGTTCGTCCGCGCCTTGTTATAAATACGGAGAGTGCGGAGGGTGCGTGCTGCAACACGTTTCTTTCGCGGCCGAAAATCAGCTTAAACGCGAAGTTCTTATCAATACGCTGAGAAAAGCCGGCGTTGAGTGTTCGGTTGGCGATACCGTGTCCGGCAATGAATACGGCTACCGCAACAAACTGCAGATGCCGTTTACGGAATACGGCGGTAAAATCCGCACGGGATTTTTCAGAAGAGGTACTCATGACGCCGTTCCGCTCGACCGTTGTATCCTTCACGGCGAATGGGCCGCGGAATTGATTAAAACGGTGGAATTATGGGCAAACGATACCGCAATCCGCGATAAACTGTCGGTTTACGACGAGAAGTCGGGAAAAGGCTTACTGAGACATCTCGTCGCAAGATACGAGGACGGTTTTTTATTCGTTACCGTTGTCATAAACGGCAAAGCGCTGCCGAATGCCCGAAATCTTTACGAACTTATTTCTGAAAAATTCGAATGTGCTCTTTACTTAAACGAGAATACCTGTAACACCAACGTCATAATGGGAAACAGAATAAAACTATTGTACGGGAAGGAGCGCGAACTCGGTATACGCGGAATAAAAACGCGACTTTCGCCTTTGTCTTTTTCACAGGTCAACGACGAAATACGCGATAAACTTTACGAGGACGCGTTGAAAAAAACAAGCGCCGCCGAAACGATAATCGACGTCTATTCGGGAATAGGTATATTTACCGCAATGCTTGCGAAAGAGCATAAAAACTCAACCGTTTACGGTGTTGAAATCGTGAAAGAGGCGGTTTTCGACGCAGACCGTCTGATGTTAAAAAACGGGCTTTCGGACAGAGTAAAAAACTACTGCGGTGACGCCGCAAAAATTTTGCCGGAACTCGTAAACGGCATTTTAAATAATAATAACGTCAATGTAAAGCCTGAAATCTGTATAACGCTTGACCCGCCGAGGAAGGGTTGCGACAAAAGCGTTCTCGACGCGGTAATGCGGGCGGAACCCGACAGGGCGATTTACGTGTCCTGCAACCCCGCGACGCTTGCGCGAGATTTGAAAATTCTGTCCGAAAAATTCAGAATTGTCAGCGTGACTCCATACAATATGTTTCCTCGCACCGCAGAATTGGAAACGCTTTGCGAACTGGAATTCGTAAAATAAGTTTTTAATACATTCTTTTGAGATAGGGAAGCGCGAGACGGAAAAACGTTTTATACGCCGTGCATTTGTCAAGGTCGCGCCGTTCTCTTTTGCATCCGCCTTTGCACATCATATAAAACTCGCATTTTTTGCACTGTTCGGGAATTTCGAGGCTTTCGCGGATAAACGCAACCGCGCGGGGAGAGTGCTCGAGCGAGGAAAAATCGTCAGTCGAAATATTGCCGAGATAATAATCGTCGGTGCAGTAAAAATCGCAGGGATAGACCGAGCCGTCGGCCTCTACGACGAACTGGTGAGTGCAATGGCCGTTCATTCCGCATTGTTCGGCCTGCTCGAAACGGGCGAGCTTGACGAAGTTGTTGAATTGTCTTATCGAGACGTAGCGGCCGTTTTTCATATCGTTCTGATATAAGGCAAAAGCGGTAAGCAGAAACGCGCCGTAGCTTTTGCCGTCAAGATAAAATCCGTCGTCGGCAGTATCGCCCGAAAGCGGTTTGAGGCAAGGAATAAACTGAATCTGATTAAACCCTTTGCTTTTGAAAAAGTTGTAAATTTTGTCTACGCGCATCGCGTTTTTCGCAGTAAGAACCGAAAGAATATTGAACTGTACGCCGTGTTTTTTGAGAAGAGTCGCGGCGTTTAAAACTTTATCGAAAGTCGGATTGCCGTCCGCGTCCACGCGGTTTTCGTTTGCGGTTTCGTCCCCGTCAAGCGAAAGTCCGACGAGAAATCTGTTTTCGGCAAAAATCCCGCACCATTCGTCGTCAATCAGCGTGCCGTTGGTCTGAATGCCGAGATACACGGGCGATTTTTTTACGTTCAGACGGTTAATCATATTGATAGCCGCACGCATAAAGCCTTTCCCGGCAAGCAAAGGTTCGCCGCCCTGAAAATTCACGAGCATCTGATTCCCGTTGGCATACTTAAACGCTTTTATAAGCGTGGTTTCGAGGAGAGACAAAGACATGTTGCCTTTGTCGGGCGTTTCGCGGTTTTCGGCAACGTCGTGATAAAAACAATAACGGCAGCGAAGATTGCATTTCCCCGAAGCGGGTTTAATCATCAGCGAAAGCGGCGGCATTATTTAATACCTCTCCTGTTTTCTTTAAGTGATTTTCTGAAATCGCACAGCGCGCGGTAAAGATTTTCGGCGATATCGGGATGGGTCATCGAAAGGTTATAGCCCTCAGCGGGGTCGGTATCCAGATTGAACAGATAGTTTTTATACTTCTGGTCGATAAACGCCGAGTTTTCGGTGCGGACGTTTTCGTAATATTTGAAATCGTAAACGGTGCCGTTTAATTCGACGGGCATCTGTACGGCCTGAACGCTTCCTTTTTTCATATAGAACAGGGCGTCGTGAACGCGTGTATCGGGTGCAACCGAGCCGCTCCAAAGGTCTTTAAGGTTTACTCCGTCGATAATTCTGTCGGAGGGAAGAAGGTCGACGCCGGCATAAGACAGTATCGTCGGGAAAAGGTCGGTAAGCATTGCGCTGGATTCAATCCTGTATCCTCCGCCTTTCAGCGTGTCCGCAACGCCTTTTTTATAACTGACAATCATAGGAACTTTCATTCCGCCGTCGAAAGTGGTATTTTTTCTGCCTCGGAGAGCGCCCGTAACGCCTTCCCTGCCGGGGCCGTTGTCCGACGTGAAAATAATCATCGTATCGTCGTAGACGCCTTCTTCTTTCAGCATATCGAATATTTCGCCGAGGGATTTGTCGAACTCCTCTATGCACTGAACGTAACTGTCGTCCGATTTATCGCCTATACCGTTTCCGTTATCGTCGGAGAAAATGGGATAGTGCGGCCAGGGCGTCGCATAGAAATTAAAGAATTTATTGCCTGCGTCTATGGATTTTTTCAGCGTGGATTTGACTTCTTCGGTAAACAGGCGGGTGCTTTCGGACTGGTCGAGATTTTCATAGTGAGTGCGCACTTCGGTGGCGACGCCGTTTTCTTCTTTAACCCAGTTATACGGCGTCATATCGTTGACGTAATAACTGCCGTAAAAATAATCGAAACCCTGATTTGTAGGCAGATATTCGCCGTAGTCGCCGAGGTTCCATTTGCCTATGCACGAAGTGTCGTAACCGATTGCCTGCAATGCTTCCGCAATGGTAATTTCGTCGCCGAGAATACCGTCCACGTTGTTTAAGAACTGATACGGATTGATAAAGTGCGTAATTGAGTACGGATCGCTGTCCACACAGGTTGGGAAAATGACGTTGTCTATGTATCCGCGCGTTGCGTATCTGCCCGTCAGCAGACTGAAACGGGAAGGCGTGCATACGGGTGCCGAGGCATAGAAGTTTTCCATAAAAATACCTTCGTCGGCAAGCGCGTCGATGTTTGGCGTTTGTATGGTCGCGTCGGTTCTTCCGAGATAACTGTACGCCGAGATATCCGAGTAAGCCATATCGTCCATAAGTATTACGAGAACGTTGGGAGCGTCGTTGCTTGCGCGCATGGAACGGAGTTCGTTAAGATATTCGTCGTGTCCTTTCATAAGACTTTCGACGTTTGGTTTTGCACGCAGGGACATAAAGAAAACGTAACATACGGCGGACAGCGTCATCGTAACGGACAGAGCTACCGTGGTAAAACGTTTGAACGTGCCTTCGGCGGTTTTTTTGTCGAAAACGCATAAAAACGACGCGGCGAGCAGGGGTATCGCCGATAAAACGAGATTATACCAGATTATTCTGCCTATATTGTCCGCGCCCCATACGAGAAAATATACGAACAATTCGATAACGGTATAAAAATACGTTGCGAGATTTAACTTCGAAACGGGTTTTCGCATAAGAGCGCGAATCAGGATTATAACGGCCGTCAGCGCCGCGAGAACCGCCGCAAACGGTGCAAGAGAATTAAGACCGGTGCCGAGAAGTACGGCCGAATATGCGAAACATACGAAAAACCATACGATTGACAGGGTATCGGACCCCGACTGTTTTTTTACCATAATATGACCTCGAAAACAATATAATGTAATAATAACATAGTTTATTGCCGCTAACAAGCGTTTTGTCGGACAAGATATGCGACAAGTGTTAAAAAACCCTGCCGCCGCGTTAATCTCTTGACATAATTCGACTCGTTTAGTAAAATAATATAGTATTTAATTTTACCAAGGAGCGTTTTTAATGCTTAAATTAAAACACATTACCAAGGATTACGTTACAAAACAAAATACAATACACGTACTGAAAGACATAACGTTAAACTTCCGCGAATGCGAATTCGTAACCATATTAGGACAAAGCGGATGCGGAAAAACGACGCTTCTCAATATAGTCGGCGGTCTTGACAGATACACGAGCGGCGACATTATCATAAACGGCAGGTCCACGAAAGATTTCGACGACAGAGACTGGGACCGCTATCGCAACAAGCAGATAGGTTTCGTATTCCAAAGCTACAATCTGATTCCTCACCTTAACGTTTTGATGAACGTGGAGCTCGCGCTGACGCTTGCGGGACGCAAAAAGGAAGAGCGCGAAAAAATCGCGATGGAAGCGTTGCGCAAGGTGGGACTTGAAGACCAGGCCTATAAAAAGCCGAATCAGATGTCCGGCGGGCAGATGCAGAGGGTTGCAATCGCCCGTGCGCTCGTAAACAATCCCGCCATAATTCTCGCCGACGAACCTACGGGTGCGCTTGACAGCGAATCGGGCGAAATGGTAATGAATCTTCTTAAAGAGGTTGCGCGCGACAGACTTGTAATTATGGTATCGCATAATGCCGAGCTCGCCGCGAAATACAGCACGCGCACCGTAAAAATAGTGGACGGTTGCGTTGTAGACGATACCGACCCGCTTATTGACGAAAACGATATCGACGACGTTTTGGTCGAGACCGAAGAAGAAGCGAATTCGGGTTGCAAAAAGAAGACGATACGGCAGAAAATCAAAAAATCCTATCAGCAAATCGTTCACGAAAGGCGTGAGGAGCGCAAAGTTTCGATGAACGACGCCACGACGATAGGCCTTTCCGCCCGAAATCTTTACAGCAAGAAATGGCGTACTTTTCTTACTTCGTTTGCGGGCAGCATAGGCGTCATCGGAATAGCGCTTGTGCTTGCGTTGTCCACGGGCGTAAATAAATACATCAAACACACAGAGGAGAGCGCGCTTTCCATCTATCCCATCACGATAACGAAAGACGGCGCCGACCTTATGGAACTTGCAAGCGTCCTTATGGAAAAGAGCAAGGACGTGAAATATCCTTCGGGTGCGACAGTCGGCGTAAACAAAGTTGCGGGTAATCTTCTTCAGGGCGCAAGTATCGATAAGATTCTCGGAGGTTTGTTTTTCACCAACGACCTCGGAAGCATCAAAAAATATCTTGACGACCCCGAAGTGGGAATCAGGCCCGATGACGGATACGTAAAATACAATTACTATTCCTCAAATATCAATATCTACCGCAAAATCCCCGTCGTCAACGAAAAGGACGAATACTCATACGTTACGGGCGAAGACGGAAAGAGATACGTTCTTTCCGAAGACGGTAAGGTGCATTATACCAAAATTCATCCCCTTGCCGATTCCATCGACCCGCTTCTTGCCGACCTTGCAAAAGCATATCCTTTGATACAGGATAAGATAAATAAACTTATCTCGCAGTTCAGCGATTACCTTACTGCTTTCACCGCTTTTTCGGAGCTTATTTCTAACCGTAACATTCTTGAGGAGCAATACGACGTAATCAGCGGAAGCTGGCCGAGTGACGAATACTCCGTCGAAACGGGCGAGGACGGCAGAACGTATAAGGTTTACGACTGCGTTCTCAACGTCGACGGTAACAACGAAATTCAGGATATGATGTTATTTGCCGCGGGTCTCGTACATCCCAGCGAAGTTATAGATATGTTTGCGCTTCAAGGAGAAACGACGGAATTTTTCGACAGAACTTTTTCGGAAGAGGAATTAAGAAAAATCGAATATAAAGTGCTTGCCGACTGCGACTATTTCGACGTCGACGCCGACGGAAACATTAAGACCTATCTTACGAAGGACAATAACGGACAAAACACTTTGCGCACGACCGACGGCAGCGAATTCATCGACAGTCATTGCAACATAAAACTTCGCGTGTCGGGAATAGTGCGTCCCAAGAAAAACGCGAGCGCGTCCGCCATTACCGGCATTATAGGGTATCCTCATTCCCTTATCGAAGGAATTATTGCGGAATGCCAGCAGTCCGACGCTGTCAAAGCGCAACTGCAAAGCGTTTATTATAAAGGAACCGACGAGAAGGTGCCGTCCGATTTCAACGAAGAAACGGGCGAAATCGAGTACACGAACAGCAAAGAGGACCCTAATGCACAGGTTGAGTTCAGGTCTGCCGTAACGCAGGACGCCGAAGGCAATTCCCTGTCGCCGATAGTGCTTGCTACGTCGGACTTCTCCAAAATCCGGGAAGTAGCCGATAAGATGAAACACGGCGAAACAACCGAAAAAAGCGAACCCGTCAGCGGTTTTCTCAGAAAATACTTCGGATACGCCGAGATAGAAAACCCGGACAGTATCGAGGTTTATGCGCTGAGTCTCGAAGGCAAGAACAGAATTCTGCAGATATTCGACGCTTACGCCGATAACGCGACGTATAATTCCGAAGGAAAGGAACTGAGATATACCGATATGCTCAAAACCATAATGAGTTACGTCGAGCAGATGTCTGACGCTATGATTACCGCGCTTATCGCGTTTTCCGCCGTGTCGCTTATCGTATCGTCGATAATGATTGCGATAATCACTTACACTTCCGTTCTCGAAAGAAGAAAGGAAATCGGCGTGCTGCGCAGCATAGGCGCGAGAAAACTCGACATAAGCAAATTATTCGTTTCCGAATCCTCTATTATAGGTCTTATCTCGGGTGTGCTCGGAATTGCGTTCGGATATCTGTTATCCTATATCGCAAACGTGATTATCTTCAAGGTTATCGAGATACCGAGTCTGTTGCATCTCAACTGGTATTTTGCACTTATGCTTGTGGTCATCAGTTTTCTGCTGTCCCTTATTGCGGGTATTATCCCCGCGGCGATTGCGGCAAACAAGGACCCAGTGGAGTGTCTGCGTTCCGAATAAAGAAAATATTCATCTGCCGCATCGCGATGCGGCAGATTTTTTTTCCGTTTAAGATTTGCGTCAACTAAAGCCTTGACATTAAATATAATAAGATATAAAATCCATATATCATTTTAAAAGAGTAGCTTTATTTATGGAATATTACGAAATATTGTTGCCTCTGGCGTTAATACTGCTGTTGTCCAAACTTATGTCGATTCTGTTCAAAAAACTGGGGCTTCCGCAGGTTGTCGGGATGTTGCTGGCCGGCATATTGCTCGGGCTGATAAAACTCATTCCCGGTCAGACGGTGTTCAATTCCACCGCAATGGAGGGATTGTCCTTTCTTGCAAAAATCGGCGTCGTATTCATAATGTTTTCGGCGGGAATCGAAACCGACCTGAAACAGTTCAGACAGACGGGCGTAGCGTCGGCGATTATTACCGTGCTCGGCGTTGTTTTTCCGTTGCTTTTCGGGTTTCTCGTCGCAAGCGCTTTCAACGGCGGTTTCAACGTCGACAGAAGCAGAATACTGTCCAATCTTTTTTACGGCACGATACTCGCCGCAACTTCGGTCAGCGTCACGGTAACCGCGCTTAAAGAGCTTGGTAAACTCAATACGAGAGTAGGCACGTCGATAGTTTCGGCGGCTATTCTCGACGATATAATAGGTATCGTTCTGCTGTCGCTTATGGTAAGTCTCGACAGAAGCGGAAGAGCTTCGGACGTGGCGGTGGTAATAGTTAAACTGATTGGCTTTTTCGCAATGGCGCTGTCTGCCGGTTACGTTGCGCAATTCATTTTGCAACGGATAGACATGCGTTACCCACATACCCGTCGTATTCCCATTCTCTGCGTCGTTGTATGTTTTTTGTTTGCCTACGTCGCCGAAAAGTGCTTCGGAGTGGCGGATATTACGGGCGCCTATCTTGCGGGGCTGATGCTTTCGTGTATAGGAGACAGAGCTTACGTAGACAAGCGCATCGAAGTAAGCAGTTATCTGATTTTTGCGCCGGCATTTTTCGCAAACATAGGTATAAACCTCAATTTCGGACACATAAACCCGCAGTTTATAGGATTCGGCTTTGCTTTCGTAGCGGCGGGAATTCTCGGCAAGGTAATCGGATGCGGCCTCGGCGGTCTGATTTCAAAATTCGGATTCAAAGACAGTCTGCGCGTCGGAATCGGTATGATGGTCAGAGCGGAAGTCGTGCTGGTATGCACGCAGAAAGGTATCGATTACAATATGGTCGACCCGAGTATTATGCCGTTCGTATTGCTTCTGATAGTCGTTACTTCCTTGTTGACGCCGTTGCTTCTGAAAGCAACTTATAAGCGCGACGCATCCGCCGGCGGGCAATTGCCTCCCGTCGATAAAAGGGCGACGGTATGATTACGGACGTTAAAGCGGAGATTCTGCGTTCTCTCGAAAACGCGTCGACGCCCGAAAAACGCGCCTTCGATAAAAAACTGATTGATACCGAAAAAAGAATCGTCGGCGTTAAAACCGCGGTTGCGGACGGTATTGTCGCAGCATCCCTGAAAGGGAATTACGGCGACCCCGAAAAACTGATATCCCTTCTTCCAGACGACGTCTATGAAACCGTATTGATAAAGTGCGGAATTATTTCGGGTCTCCCCGTAGGTGACGAAAAGAGAAAAGAACTTATCGACGCAGTGCTTCCATCAGTAGATAATTGGGCAAACTGCGACTTTTTCGTCGCACGCTCTAAATTTATGCGCAAAAATCATCCTTTCTGGTTTGAGTACGCAAAAGGACTGATTTCTTCGCAACACGATTTTACGGTGCGTTTTGCGATAGTGTCGCTTATGTCGTATTTTCTCGGAGACGACTATATCGACGAAACGCTCGGCATTGCCGCAAACGTCCGCGGAGACGATTATTACGTCGGAACGGCAGTTTCCTGGCTTTTCGCAACCGCTCTTGCGAAAAATTACGACAAGGCCGTGCGATATCTCGAAACTGGCGGTATAAAAAGCGCGTTCGTTCATAATACGGCGATAAAGAAAGCGTCTGAAAGTTTACGGATTTCCCCCGAAAGAAAAACTTATCTGAAAACTCTCAAAATGGTATAAAAAAACCTCCCGAGCCGGGAGGTTTTTAAGTGGTTTAGGATTACATTATTTTACGGAAGATGGCCTCGATTTCATTTTTACCCCAGATTGCAGGGCAGGGATAAAGAGGATTGGCTTCGTGCAACGCTTTTGCGATGCAGTCGTCGAGGTCCTCTTCTTTTATGAGAGGGCTTCCGTCCTTCGCGCGGATTTTGTCGGGGATATTCATCGACGCGTTCATTTCGCGCACCCATGCGATAAACGCGTTTGCTTTTTCGGCGTTGTTTGCGCCCTGAAGACCTATGCAGTCGGCAAGTTCGGCAAGTTTCTTATGCGCGCTCTTTCCGTATGCTTCGAGTACGTAGGGAAGAATAACGGCGTTTGCAAGACCGTGAGGTACGCCGTAATGACCGCCGAGGGTGTGCGCGACGGCGTGAACGTAACCGACGTAGGATCGTGTGAACGCGCGACCCGCGATATAGGATGCATATTGCATTTTGTTTCTCGCTTCGAGGTCTGTGCCGTTGTCGTAAGCGACTTTAAGGTATTTGTGAATAAGTTGTACGGCTTCGATACTGTCGCGTTTGGTCTGGGGAGTATTTTCTCCGCCGATATAGCCTTCGACCGCATGAGTAAGCGCGTCCATACCCGTGGTAGACGTGATGTGAGGGGGCAAGCCTATGGTAAGTTCGGGGTCCATAACGATGTACCGCGGGATGATTTTCGTGTCGTTTACGGGATATTTTTCGTGCGTCTCGGGATTGCTGATAACCGCGGCGAGAGTAGCCTCCGAACCGGTGCCGGACGTAGTGGGAATGGCAACGATGGGAGGAAGTTTGCCGAAGGGCTTGCTGAGAGTTATCATCATAGGACCTTTGAACTGAGGAATGGATTTTTTGGGAAGCATTACGCGCGCTCCGATACCTTTTGCGCAGTCCATCGGCGAACCGCCGCCAAGTGCAACGATTAAATCGCAGTCGTTGTCCATGTACATTTTATATCCTTCTTCGATGTTATCGAGAGTGGGGTTGGGCACCACGTCGTGATACACGACGGCTTTGATGCCTTCGTCTTCAAACGCCTGTTTTATAGGGTCGGCTATTCCTAATTTATAAAGTCCGCCGTCCGTAACTATAAGGGCGCTTTTGGAACCCTCTTTCTGTTTTATCCATTTGGGGAGTTGTTTGATGGACCCTGGACCCGAAAGAATACCTTTATTCTGTTTCCAGGGAAGGAACCACATAACCACCCACATTGATTTCTGGAAAATTCTGTAACCTATTTTCGTAAATACGTTCATTTTATTCCTCCTGATGGGATTATATTAGTATTATATCATCGACGATAATAAATGAGAAACGTTTTTTACAAAAAAAAACGATAATATTCGATAATACGGCCATTTCACGGACGGTAAAAATAAAATGCCGCCGAAAAAAGCGTCGGTACGGCCGTTATGAGCAGAATATTATTGACTTTTGCGACGGCTTTAGTGTAAAATCAAAGTATATGCTGATTAAAAGGGAGAGTATTATGTCCGAGAATTCTGTTTCTACCGAAAGATTGAGCAAACGTAACCTCTGGGGCTATTCGATGGGAGGTATCGGCCGCGATATGGCCTATCAACTCGTAAACACTTATCTGCTTACGTTTATTCTGTTCACGAAAGAACTTACAACCGCACAGTTTGGGTCTATCAGCGTCATTATGATTCTGTGCCGTATTTTCGACGGATGCAACGACCCGTTCATGGGAAGTTTAATCGAAATTACCCGCACCAAAATCGGCAAATTCAAGCCGTGGATATTAGCGGGCGTTATTACGAACGTTGCGGTTATTATGGCGCTGTTCTGGGTGCCTCTCACGGGCAAAAATTACGTTATATTTTTCGTTTTCGGATATCTCCTTTGGGGTATCACTTATACGATGAACGACATTTCCTATTGGGGAATGATGCCTTCGCTTACGTCCAATCCTCAGGACAGAAACAACCTTGCCACTCTTGCCAATATCGGCGCCGGCATCGGCGCGGCTCTTGCCATTGTCTCTATACCATTCTTTACGGCAGGCAAGTTCACAATCGGCGGAAACGCGGTAACGGCATACGGCGTAATTTCGGCGGTTGTGTGCGCACTGTTTATCGCATGTCAGATAATGACGGTTCTTGTCGTTAAAGAAAAACCCTTGCCCCCCGTGGCCACGGTGAACGGCGAAAAACGTACGCTGAAAGAAATGTTCAAGGTCATTTTCCATAACGACCAGCTGAAACCCGTTATGATATCGATGTTGTTTTACAGTGTGGGCAGCGCCATTATGATGGGCTTATCGACTTACTGGATTTATTTCCGTTTCGGTTATCAGGGTTTCCTCGTAACGCTGTTTACCGTTCTTTCGGGCATTTCTGCCGTAATCATAGTTTTTTATCCCATGCTTTCGAAAAAGCATTCCCGTCGCTGGATTGCCAAACTTTCGATGGGTATGATTTTCACGGGGTACACTCTGTTGCTTGTGCTCGGTCTTATTACCGGCGCGACGAAAGTAAGCGGAAGCATAGGTATCTTCGTAATGCTTGCGTTATGCGGCGCGTTTGCCTCGTTCGGCCAGACGTTGTTTTATCAGGTGCTTACGATTTCGGTTGCGAATACCGTCGAATATAACGAATACACAACGGGTCTCAGAGACGAAGGCGTAATATTTGCGTGCCGTCCCTTTACGACCAAACTCGGCAGTGCAATCTGTGTCGGTATTACTTCTGCCACGCTTATGATACTCGGCGTAAACAACGTAACGAAAAAGATTGCCGAACAGGAAAACCTCATGAATATGGGTATAACCGCAAGCGAGGAAATCAAACTTGCGAAAATCAACGAAATAATAGCGGGCGTAAGTCCGAGCGTTCCGCAATGGCTTATCGTTGCGATGACGGTGCTTCCGTTGCTGATACTTGCGGTAAGCTTTATCGTTTATTTTAAGAAATACAACATCAGCGAGGAGCGTTACGACGAAATCTGCGCCGAAATAGCAAAGCGTAAACTTGCGGCGGAAGTCGTGGAAGAAAGTCTTACGGACGGTTCCGCGGACGTTGCGGAGCTCAACGCCGACGTTTCTTCCTCAGACGCGGTAACGCTTGCGGACGAGTTGGAAAAAGAAGTTGCTTCCGACGAGGGAAAGGCCTGAAACGGCCGTACAAACGTATAAATATGATTATCGCGGTTATTCTGGGAAACAGAATGAATAACGACGGCACGTTGTCCGACCTTGCAAAAAAAAGACTGGACCTTGCCGAAAAGTTATATAAAGAAATCTCGCTCGATAGAATAATTCTTTCGGGCGGGCTTGCAAATCCGAAAGCGGGTATTGCCGAGGCGAAAGCGATGTACGAGGAACTTATGAGACGCGGAAATATCCCCGCGGAGTCGATAATCCTCGAAGACAAGTCGCTTACGACGGGGGAAAACGCGAAGTTTTCCGTGCCGATTGCGTTGAAATTCTCCCCGGAAAAAATTATTGTATCCACAACGAGGGAGCACGCAAAACGTCCGTACCTCAATCCTCTCAGGCTTTTCAGGAGAGAAGTGAAGAGAAACGGTTCGGGCGTACCCGTAGAAATTTATACTAACGGAAAGGAATAATATTTTATCGTCTGAAGGACGAAGGAGTTTTATATATGGCGGATTCTAGATGCGACGTCCTCATTATCGGAGCGGGGCCGTCGGGTATTTTCACGGCTCTCGAACTTATCAGAGAGAACAGCAACAAGACGATAACCATCGTCGAGCAGGGCAAAAACATCGACAGACGTTCGTGTCCCAAAAACAAAACGGGAAAATGCGTCAACTGTAAACCTTATTGCAATATCACGACGGGTTTTTCGGGCGCGGGCGCGTTTTCCGACGGTAAACTTTCGTTGTCGCCCGAGGTCGGCGGCGATTTGCCCGAACTTATCGGTTACGATAAAGTACAGGAACTTATCGATTACACCGACGGAATATATCTCGATTTCGGCGCGGATAAAAAAATCGAGGGAGCGGACAGCGAAGACGAAAAAGTCAAGGAAATCCGTCGTCGCGCCATTTCCGCGGGATTGAAACTCGTGGACTGCCCCATTCGTCACCTCGGCACCGAAAAAGCGCACGAGGTATATTCGCGCATCGAAAAATACCTTTCGGATAACGGCGTGAATCTTTTGTTCGATACGTCTGCGGGCGACCTTATTATCGAAGACGGCGTTTGCCGCGGCGCGAATTTCATAAACAACAAAACCGGGGAAGAGTTTGTCATAACGGCCGAAAAGACCGTTGTGGCGGTCGGACGCGTCGGCGCGGACTGGCTGGACGATTTGTGCAGAAGATACGGCATTAAAAGAAGAGCGGGCGTCGTCGATATAGGCGTCAGGGTCGAGTGCAGAAACGAGGTTATGGAGGAAGTCAACGACGTTTTGTACGAAAGCAAACTCATCGGTTACGTTCCCCCTTATAACGACAAAGTGCGCACGTTCTGTCAGAATCCCGGCGGATTTGTGGCGCAGGAAAATTACGAGGGCGGTCTTGCGGTTGTCAACGGACACAGTTTCAAGGATAAGAAATCCAAAAACACCAACGTCGCGATTTTATCGTCGCACCATTTCCGCGTACCTTTCGACAGACCCATCGAGTATGCGAGAAAGGTCGGCGAACTGACGAATATGCTGGGCAACGGGCAGATTCTCGTTCAGCGTTTCGGCGACATTCTGGAGGGAAAACGCACCTGGGAAAAAGAACTGATGCGCAGTAACGTCCGTCCCACCCTTCCCGACGCGGTTGCCGGCGATATCACGGCCGGAATGCCTTACAGACCCATGTCGAACATTATAGGATTTATCAAAGCCGTCGACAAAGTCGTTCCGGGTTTTGCGGGAAAGGAAACGCTTTTATACAGCCCCGAAATAAAGTTTTACAGCAATAAGGTGGAAATCGACGAGAATTTCCAAACGAGCGTGAAGAATCTTTATACCCTCGGCGACGGCTCGGGCTGGACGAGAGGTCTTATGCAAGCGTCGCTTATGGGCGTGCTTACGGCAAGAAATATGTTCAGATAAACCCCTTGATACAATTAAAACGCGCCCCGTAAGGGACGCGTTATTTTTATATCCGTTAAAATTTTTCGGGCGACGAATTCTTATAAGTACAAAACGTCAATTCGTATCCGCCGTCGCATACGACGTCGCTTTCGTCGATAAGATTCCAGTTGTCAAGCGCGTCGAGATTTTCGAAAAACACCTGAGCCTGTCCGTCTGCGCGTACTTTCGTAATATAAGCGGTATCGCAATAGGGCAGCATGGTTTTGTAAAACATGGCGCCGCCGATAATAAACACGTCGTCCGTGTCGAAGCGCGACAGCGTTTCAAAAAGTTCCTTAAGACTTTTTACCACTATGCAGTCGTCGCGCGTATCGCCGTCCGGCCACAAAACGACGTTCGTGCGGTTTTTAAGAGGTTTTCCGCCGGGAAAACTTTTTAAAGTATTGCTTCCCATAACAACGATTTTCCCCGTCGTTTTTTCTCTGAAATAGCGCATGTCTTCGGGCAGATGAAAAAGCAGGTCGTTGTTTTTTCCTATTCCCCATTTCTCGTCTACGGCAACTATCGTCTTCATCAGATTGCCACCTCGATTTTTTTGTCAAGATTATTGTATTGATAGTTTTCCAGTTCGAAATCGTCAACCGTGAAATCGTAAAAGTTCTTAATATCGGGGTTTATCTTGAATTTCGGTGCGTCAAACTGCGGATTTTGTATTATTTCCTTAACGATTGGAACGTGTCGGTCATAAATGTGAGCGTCTGCTATGACGTGTACGAGCTCGCCTGCGCGAAGTCCCGATACCTGCGCGAGCATATGCAATAAAACCGCATATTGCACCACGTTCCAGTTGTTTGCCGTAAGAGTGTCCTGACTGCGCTGATTGAGAATCCCGTTCAGCGTATCGCCCGATACGTTGAATGTCATACTGTATGCGCAAGGGTACAGATTCATTTCGTGCAAATCGTCGAAATTATATATGTTGGTTAAAATTCTGCGGCTTTGCGGATTGTGTTTCAGGTCGTACAACACGCGGTCGACCTGATCGAATTCGCCTTCTTTATAAACCGATTTTTTGGCAAGCTGATAGCCGTATGCTTTTCCGATGCTTCCGTTCTCGTCCGCCCAGCTGTCCCATATTCTGCTTTTCAGGTCGCGGACGTTATTGGACTTTTTCTGCCATATCCAGAGAATCTCGTCGATTGCCGATTTGAAATACGTCTTCCGCAACGTGAGAATGGGAAATTCTTTTTGCAGGTCGTAACGGTTGACGATGCAGAATTTTTTTACGGTATGCGCGGGCGTACCGTCGGCCCAGTGGGGGCGCACTTCTTTATCGGTGTCCCACACGCCGTTTGTCAGAATATCGTTTACGTTTTCAATAAAAACCTTGTCGGCATAACTCATATAAGCACCTCGTCGTTTGTATGATTATAGCATAAGGATTTTTTAAAATCAACGAGAACATCCTTTAAAATTCAACCGTTTTACACATATTTTCGAAATATTCGATTATTCGTTTGACACGGCTTTTATTTACTTGTTATGATATTTTTATTAGGTGATACAAGGAGAAATTATGAAAAAACTTTCTGCAAGAGACAAAAAACTTTGTTTCGGCATCGGCATTTCGTGCCTTATAATGGTATTCGGCATACTTTTTCTCGTAAACGCTATGGGTGTCGCTTCGTTTTATCCGCATTACGCGGCAATCGTAAATCCGCTTGCAAAATATCTTGTGGTAATCGCAACTATGGCGACGGGAATTATGTTATTCTCTAACGTAGCGCTTCGTTTCGAGGACGACAAATTGAGAAAACGGCTTACGATATTTATAACGGCGTTTGCGTTTATTCTTACTATACCGCTTACTTACGTTCTGATTGCCATGCTTCCTTTCCATGCAAAGTATAATATGGCGGACGTCGAGGCGGCAATCGAAAGCGCGCGCCTTGCTCATCCCGAATATACTACCGCGCAGGTCAACGAGGCCGCGGGCAAAGCGCTCGGGCTTTCGGGTTTCGGCAATATCATGGGCGTACATACCATCTACGAAGGCTTCGAAATGTGGTTTAAAGACGGCGCGTTCATCTGGGTGGTGTTCGTGTTTATGGCGATTCTCGGCGTCGTATTTCTGGTGGAACCGCTTGCCGCCGGCATCTGCGTCGTTAAAGGGAAAATACTTTTACTCTTTACGAAAGACGAAAACGGCAAATTCAGAATTTTCAGAGTCGCCGAGTTGCCCGTACTGAAAAAACGCCGCGAAAACGAGCTTTACGAACGTGCGGCATAAGTAATTTTTTAATATTTCCGACGCCCCTCGCGGGCGTCTTTTTTTTGTTTTTTTCACCTTTTTTTTCAAGTTTAATTAGTATGAAGTGAAGGGGGCTGCGACGCGTCGCAGACGCTGTCCGGGCGGGCGTTGACATGCCTGTTCGGGCGCGCTTTTCGAAAAGGCTTGCCGCAATAAATAAAGTATCGGATTTGTAAGATAATAATCAGGTAATAAAAAATGGCAAGCATTGTCTATTTTGGCAAAAAATGGATTTAATAAATCAAAATACGACAGTTAAGTATCGTTTCGGGCAGATATTTAAATCCGGATTTTTGTTTTACGACATTACGGACAAGTGCGGGCGATACGCGGACAAGTCGCAAAGTAAGATTAAGACGGGTTTAATGCATTGTGCGAATAAAGTCGAACAATGTCGAAATATTAATAATATTTACAAAACCTTTACACGGGTTTAATTGTCTTCGCGTATGGCGAAAGGATATAATCAAAATAGATAAATGCGCAAAGCGATTGCGCTAAAAGAAAAACGCGGAAAACCCCGCCAGCGTATGCAAAGGAGATTGTAGCAAAAGATTATGAAAACAATTGTAATTGGTGTAATCGGCGCTGATGTTCACGCCGTAGGCAACAAAATTATCGATTACGTTTTGAAAAGCCACGGTTATAACGTTGTTAACATCGGCGTTTTGTCATCACAGGAAGACTTTATCAACGCGGCTATCGAGACAAACGCCGATATGATACTCGTTTCCTCGTTATACGGTCAGGGAGAGATTGACTGCCGCGGCATGCGTGAAAAATGCATCGAAGCGGGTATCGGCGATATTCCTCTTCTCGTAGGCGGAAACATTGTAGTAGGCAAACAGAATTTCGACGAAGTACGCGAGCGTTTCTACAAGATGGGATTCAACAAGGTATACGCGCCCGGCACGCCTATCGAAGCAACGCTTCCCGACATTAAGGAGATATTGGGAGAATAACACTATGAGTCGCTATCTAATGATTGATTTCGGTTCCACTTTCACAAAGCTTACCGCTGTGGATACCGAGAAGGAAGATATCATAGCAACAGCAAGCCATTTTACCACGGTTGACACCGATATCAACATCGGTTACGAAAACGCGCTGAAAGACCTGTATGCAAAGATTGGCGGCGAAATCGAATTCGATAAAAAAATTGCATGTTCCTCCGCAGCCGGGGGATTGAAGATGTGCGCGATAGGTCTTGTGGACGAAATGACGTTGCAGGCCGCAAAGATGGTTTGTCTCAGCGCGGGGGCGAAAGTCGAGCTGTCTTTTTCACATCACCTTACCAACAAAAATATCGAAGAAATCATCAGAAAGAAAATCGATATCATAATTCTCACGGGAGGCACCGACGGCGGTAATACCGAATGCGTGCTTTTCAATCAGAGAAAACTTGCCGAAAGCGGCATAAAAATCCCCATTATTTACGCGGGCGACAAAGACTGTCAGGACGAAATCATCGCGATACGCGACGAGTACGGTATGAACGAATATATCTGCGATAACGTAATGCCTCGTCTCAACGCGCTCAATCTTACCAGCTCGCAGGAAAAAATAAGGGAAGTGTTCCTTAAAAACATCATCGAGGCAAAGGGCATCAAAAAAATCGAGAAAGAAATCGATAAAGTAATGTTGCCCACTCCCGAATCGGTATTGAGAGCCGCAGACCTTCTTTCGGAGGGTTATATGCACGAGAGAGGACTCGGCGAAATCGTACTTGTCGATATCGGCGGAGCCACAACGGATATGTATTCGATGTGTTCGGCCTCGGCAAAGCGAAGCGACGTAATCATTAAGGGACTTGAGGAACCTTATGCCAAACGTACGGTCGAGGGCGACCTCGGAATGCGGTATTCGGCGCTCGGCGTTCTCGAATCGCTTACCGAAGAGGAAATCAAAATGATAAACCTCGACGAAGGAGTCGACCTTAAAAAGGAACTCGAATACCGTCACGAGCACGTCGATACCATCCCGAATAACGAGCACGAAGTTCTTATCGACAGAATAATGGGCCGTATCTGCGTGGATAAAGCGATGAGCCGCCACGTCGGAAAAATGCAGGAACTCTATACTCCCATGGGAATGGTGTACAACCAGTACGGCAAGGACCTGAGTCAGGTTCGTTACGTAATCGGTACGGGCGGCGTTCTCGTCAAAAACGAGAATCCTTACGAGATTCTGAAAGCGGCGAAATATACGCCAAGAAAACCTATGGAGCTGCGCCCCGTCAATCCGCAGTTTATGCTGGACGCCGATTATATTCTCGCGGCAATGGGATTGCTCAGCGAATACGATCCGCTGCTCGCACTCAAAATAATGAAGAAACACATCAAACCCATCGACGTTCCCTCCGAGAAAGAACAGGTTAAAAGGGAAACGAAATTCGTTCCGATAACCGACGACCGTTGCGGATGCGGAGCGAGATAACAAAAAACTAAAAAACAAAGATTTTAATAAATCGATAAAAGTAAAGGTATAAGAAAATGATCAGAAACAAGAAGTTAACAGAAGAAGAATTTCTCGCCGAGCGCAAAGAAGTGCTTGCAAGCTGGAAAACGGGCAACGACCCTCAGCTGAATTTCGACGAGGCAATCAAGTATCTGCAATCCGTCCCCCCCGAGAAGAACTTTGCAGTTAAACTTGCAAAGGCGAAAGAGGAAGGTTCCCGTACGTTGGTGCAACCGCGCGCGGGCGTTCCCGTAATCGAAAAGCACATCGAGCTTTTGCAATATCTCGAAAAAAGCGGCGCGGATTTCCTTCCTTCCACAATCGACAGCTATACCCGTCAGAATCGTTATAACGAAGCCGAAGAAGGAATTAAGGAAAGCGAAAAAGCCGGCAGGGCTTTGCTTAACGGATTCCCCGCCGTCAACCACGGCGTAACGGGATGCAAAAAAATTCTCGAGTCCGTCAACGTACCTCTTCAGGCCCGTCACGGAACGCCCGATTCGAGACTTCTTGCCGAGGTCGTTGCCGCGGCAGGCTGGACCTCTAACGAAGGCGGCGGAATTTCCTATAACATTCCTTACGCAAAAAGCGTTTCCGTCGAAGATTCTCTCAAATACTGGCAGTACTGCGACAGACTGGTAGGTTACTATGAAGAACACGGCGTTCATATCAACCGCGAACCCTTCGGACCTCTTACCGGCACGCTCGTACCTCCTTCTATTTCCAACACGGTAGGCATTATCGAGGCGTTGCTCGCCGCCGAACAGGGTGTTAAAAACATTACCGTCGGTTACGGTATGGGCGGAAATATCGTTCAGGACGTCGCCGCTATCCGTTCTTTGCAGAAACAGACCGACGCATATCTCAAAAAATTCGGATATAACGACGTTACGGTTACCACGGTATTCCATCAGTGGATGGGAGGGTTCCCTCAGGACGAAGCGGAAGCTGTCGGACTTATCGCAATGAGTTCCACGTTCGCGGCATTGTCGGGCGCGACGAAGATGATAACCAAAACTCCTCACGAGTCCGTCGGCGTACCTACGAAAGAGGCAAACGGCATCGGTATCAAAGCTTCGAAAATCGTCGTCAAACTGCTTGCCGAACAGAAATTCCCCGATTGCGAAGCCCTTCGCAACGAAATGGCTCAGATTGAAAAAGAAGTCGATTGCCTGATGGAAGCGACGCTCAATCTCGGCGACGGCGACCTTGCGGTAGGTACGGTAAAAGCTTTCGAACAGGGAATTATCGACATTCCTTTCGCGCCTTCGAAATTCAACGCGGGTCTCATTCTTCCTGCGCGTGACAACGACGGTTGCATCCGTATCCTCGAATTCGGTCATCTCGGATTCTCGGACGAAATCAAAGCTTTCCATAAGAAAAAAATCGAGGAGCGCGCCGCGGCGGAAAACCGCGAGGTTTCGTTCCAACTTACAATCGACGACATTTACGCCGTCAGCACGGGACATATCGTAGGACGTCCCTCTTATAAAGACTGATAATATTACACTAACGAGGTAATTTTAATTATGAAAATTGTTGACGTTATTTTAACAAAATCGTACACCGGTTTCTATTTCGACGACCAGAGAGCAATCAAAGCGGGCGCCGGACACGATGGTTTCATGTATGTGGGTAAACCCATTACCGAAGGCTTTACGAGCATTCGTCAGGCCGGTGAAGCCATTTCCATTCAACTTGTTCTCGAGGACGGCACTATAGGCTACGGCGATTGTGCGGCGGTTCAGTATTCCGGCGCGGGCGGACGCGACCCATTGTTCCTCGCAAGCGATTTTATTCCTTTCATAGAGAAAAATCTCGTGCCGCAACTCATCGGCGAAGACGTAAGCAAATTCCGTCCTCTTGCCGAGAAATACGACAGAATGCTTATTGACGGAAAGAGAATGCACACCGCTATCCGTTACGGTATAACCCAGGCTTTGCTCAATGCGACCGCTAACAGCAGACGTATCACTATGGCGGAAGTTATCCGCGACGAATACGACGTCGAAAAAAGCGAATACAAGCCCGTACCCGTTTTCGCACAGTCGGGCGACGACAGATACGACAACGCCGATAAGATGATTATGAAAGAAGCGGACGTTCTTCCTCACGCGCTTATCAATCACGTTGGAACGAAACTGGGCGAACACGGCGAAATTCTTCTTAAATACATTGCCTGGCTCAGAGACCGTATTCTCAAATATCGCGTAAACAAAGATTACGACCCCATTTTCCACATCGACGTTTACGGCACTATCGGCCTTGCTTTCAACTATGACGTAGATAAGATGTTCGAATACCTGCTCGAATGCGAAAAGACCGCGGCTCCTTTCAGAATCCGCATCGAAGGTCCTATCGACACGGGCGACAGAGAGGGCACGATGAACTATGAGAAAATCCTTACCGAAAAACTCGATAAAGCAGGTTCCAAACTGCAAATCGTAGCGGACGAATGGTGCAATACTCTCGAGGACATCAAATATTTTGCCGATAATCACGCAGGACACGTTCTTCAGATTAAAACGCCCGACCTCGGCGGCGTAAACAACGTTGCGGAAGCAATTCTTTACTGCAACGAAAAGGGCGTCGGCAGTTACTGCGGAGGCACATGCAACGAAACAAATATTTCGGCGCAGACAACCACAAATATCGCTATCGCTTGCCGCGCGTTGCAATGCCTTGCAAAACCCGGCATGGGCGTCGACGAAGGTTTTATGATCGTCAAAAACGAGATGAACCGCGTCATAGCCGCCGCGAACAAGAGATACTTCGCGGCCAACAAATAATTTTTAAAAAGCAGGTTACCAGATGAAAAGAGGGATAGCCGGCTCGATGGAATCCAACGACGCTTTAATTACGGTTAAGGAGAGCGACAAACTCTCCGTAACCGTAAAAAGCATCGTTTACGATTTCTTTCACGAGCAGATTGAAAAAGTAATATACGATACGCTTGCGGAAAGGGGTATCGGCAACGTCGAGGTTATTTGCGAAGATAAAGGCGCACTCGATTATACGATTAAGGCACGTCTTCTGACGGCCCTTGACAGAATGGAAGGTTAAAATGAGAAGAAGTTTGCTGTTTATGCCCGGAAACAACCCGGCAATGCTGCAAAACTCCGACGTATTCGATTGCGACGCGGTCATTTACGACCTCGAGGACGCAGTCAGCGTGACGGAAAAAGACGCGGCCAGAACACTTGTGGCACAATTTCTTTCCGCTATGAAAAAACAGCCGCCGATGGAAATCGTCGTGCGGATAAACGGGCTGGATACCGAGTATTGGGAAAAGGACCTCGAAGCGGTGGTATCCGACAAAATCGATTCGATAATGTTGCCCAAAGCCCAGGTACGTTATCTTAAACAACTCGACGAAGCGCTGTCCGAAATCGAAAGGAAGAAGGGAATGAAAAAACACGTTGCCGTACTTCCCATTATCGAACTTGCAGCGTCGGTTATGGAAATTGACGATATAGTCAAAGCGCCTCGCGTAAACGGCGTATTACTGGGTGCCGAAGACCTTTCGAGCGACCTCGAAGTCGCGAGAACCAAAAAAGGAAACGAAATTCTGTATCCGCGAATGAAACTTGCATATGCCTGTGCGGCGTACAAAATCGACTCCATAGACACGCCTTTTACCGACACGAACGATAACGAAGGCCTTGCGGACGACTGTGCGTTTGCGGCTAATCTCGGATTTACGTCGAAAGCGGCCATACACCCCAATCAGGTGCCCGTTATCAACAGCGTATTCGTGCCTACGGCAAAGAATATCGAGTGGGCGCTCAGAGTGGAAGAGGCAACGCGCATTAACGCCGAAAAAGGTCTGGGCGTGTTCAGCCTTGACGGCAAGATGGTCGATAAGCCCGTTATGGAACGCGCGCGCAAAATACTTGTAAAAGCGCGTAAATATAATCTTATTCAGGAGGATAAGCAATGAAAAACGCACTTAATCGTTACGTTCCGGAAGGTTATGTGCCGTTTGAGTCAGCATCTGCCTATAAGAATAAGGAACGCAAATTGATTGCTCCGAAGAAAACTTCCGAAGGATACGAAACTCTCGGAAGTATCTCCGATATGTTTGATAGATTGCAGATAAAGGACGGAATGACGTTATCTTTCCATCATCATCTGCGCAACGGCGATTTCGTTCTGAATATGGTCTGCGAGGAAATAAAACGTCGCGGACTTAAGAATATGAAACTCGCTCCGAGTTCGGTATTTCCCGGAAACGCAATTCTTGCCGAACTCATCGAAAACGAAAACGTAACCAAACTCTATACCGATTACGTGAACGGCCCGGTAGCCGACGCTATATGCGCGGGTAAACTTAAAGAATTGTGCGAAATGCACACTCACGGCGGCAGACCCATGGCAATCGAATCGGGAGCTTTGCATATCGACGTGGCCGTTCTCGGCGTACCCGCAGTCGATAAAAAGGGCAACGGCAGCGGCTTTTCGGGACAAAGCGCGTGCGGAAGCCTCGGATATGCGGTAAGCGACCTGACGTATGCCGATAAAGTAGTATTCGTAACCGACAATCTCGTGGACGGAATAGACAATCCGCAACTTGACGGAAAATACGTCGACTACGTTCTGAAAGTGCCCGCAATAGGCGACCCTTCGGGAATCGTGTCGGGCACGACCAAAATCACGAAAGACCCGGTGGGCCTCAAAATAGCAAGAAACGCCGCTCAGCTCCTTGACGAAATCGGCCTGATTAAGGACGGAATGTCGATGCAGACGGGCGCCGGCGGCACGAGTCTTGCCGTTGCGTATTACGTAAGAAACCGTATGCTCGAAAAGGGCGTTAAAGGAAGTTTTGCTTCGGGAGGAATAACGGGATATTTCACCGATATGCTCGAAGAAGGCCTGCTTGACGAATTGTACGACGTTCAGTGCTTCGACCTTAAAGCGGTGCAATCCATCGGCAGAAACGCTGCCCATCACGCTATGAGCGGTTCGAAATACGCAAATCCTTTCGACGATAACGTCGTCGACAAACTGGACTTCGTAATACTCGGCGCGACGGAAATCGACCTCGATTTCAACGTGAACGTTACAACCGATTCCCACGGAAAGATTATGGGCGGTTCGGGCGGACACAGCGATACGGCGCACGGCGCGAAGGTTACCGTCATTACGACAAACCTCGTAAAATCCCGTATGCCGATAATAAAAGAGCACGTTACCACGGTGACGACTCCCGGCGAAGACGTCGACGTCCTCGTAACCGAAAGAGGAATCGCGATAAATCCCCGCCGCACGGATTTGCTCGAAAAACTCAGAAACAGCCGTCTGCCCATATGCACGATTGAAGAATTGCTCGAAACGGCATACGAAATTACCGGACGTCCCGAAAAACCCGCCGTTACAGACGTACCCGTCGGCGTTGTGGTTTACAGAGACGGCACCGTTATAGACACGATTTATAAAACGAAATAAACCGGAGGTATTAAGTGGTTATCAAAGACGCCGTTCTTGAATCGGAAAAAACAAGAATTAAGGAATTTCTTGCGTCGGCCGGTCTCGAATACGAACAGAATATCGACAGAACCATTTATATCGAGGACGAAGGCGATATCGTCGGCACGGCTTCGACGGCAGGATATATCATAAAATGCGTTGCCGTGCTGCCCGATTACCGCGGAGAAAACCTTGCGGGAATGCTCGTAGGGGAAATTCTGAAACGTCTGAACGACGACGGAATTTATTATTATCAGGTATTCACGAAACCCGAATACCGCGCGGTTTTTCAGAGTTTCGGTTTTACGGAAATACTCGATACCGACAAAGTATCCGTACTCGAGGGCGGCGACGGCAATATAAACGCTTCTCTCGACAAGATAAAAAAACAGGTTTATTTCAATCTCGGGATAAATCTCGAAAATACGGGCGCGGACATTGCGTGCATAGTGCTTAACGGAGACCCGTTTACCGAAGGTCATCTGAGACTTGCGGAATACGCATTGAACAAACACAGGTATCTTATCGTGTTCGTGCTTGAAGAAGAAGGGTCCTATTTCAGTTTCAAGGAAAGATACGCGCTCGTATATCTGACGCTCAAACCTTACGAGAACGTGCTGGTTCTGCCGTCGACGAAATATATCGTGTCCCGCGCGACTTTCCCGGGATATTTCCTGAAGTCCGTCGACGAAACCACCGAGCAGTACGCCGAATACGACGCTACCGTATTCAAAAAATACTTTATGCCCAACCTCAGCATAAAGAAAAGATACGTCGGAAGCGAGACTTCCGATTATATGAAGATTTACAACGAAAAGCTTAAAGACGTCCTCGGCGACAAAGTCGAAGAAGTCGAACGTTTTACCGAAAAAGGTAACGTAATATCCGCTAAAACGGTAAGAGAATTGATTAAAGAGGGCAACGTGGACGCCGCAGCGGAATATATACCCGAATCTACGAGACAACTGTTCCGCGCCCTCGTGGAAACGCATCATGAGTAACGCGGGAGAAATTCTTGCGGCACGCGAAAGACGCCGCAATATAGTAACCGGAATATCTATGAAAGACGGCGCAGTTACCGTCCGGGCGAATATTCCGGGGCCCGATAAGGGAATAGCCGAAAGCTATCTTATCGTAAGACATTTCGCGTCGATAATGGCAGACATTATAGCGGCAAAACCCGTTTTGCTTGACGGCGCGGACGGTCCCGCGGTGATATTCGACAGCGAACCCGAAGGCATTAAACGTATTGCGGTTGAACTTGAAGAAAAACACGAAATCGGCAGATTCGTCGATATTGACGTTTTCGGAAAGAATTGCGACAAAAGCGTATCGAGAGGATATATGCGCAAGTGTTATATCTGCGGACAGCCCGCATTCGTATGCAGTCGCAACAAGACGCATCCGACGGAGCGGTTAATTACCGTACTGAGAAGTTACACCCGCTCGTACTTCTCGAAAAAAGTCGCTCAATGCGCCAAAGAAGGTCTGATGGACGAACTGAACCTCGAAAATAAATTCGGTTTGGTAACGCCGACGTCGCGCGGGTCGCACAAAGACCTTAATTACGACGTGATGCAATACGCTCAAAGCGCGATTATACCTTATCTTACCGAGATGTTCTTTATAGGTCTGGACGCAAACGAGCCCGGACATATAATGGAAAAAATACGTAAAAAAGGAATAAGCGCCGAAAAGGCGATGTATGCCGCTACGAACGGAGCAAACGCCTATAAAGGTTTTATATTCGTCGGAGGCGTTCTGCTTGCGTCGGCGGGATATACGCTCGGAAGGGCGTCGGGAAACGTATTTGCAAACGTTGAAAAAATATGCGCCGACATTTTGGGAGATTTCGAAAAATATCCCGATTCTTTCGGGGCGCAGGCATATAAGACTATGGGAGTTACCGGTGTACGAGGCCACGCTGTTGCGGGATTCCCCGTCGTCGAGAAGGCTATGAAAATGATTGAAGACGACGAGTCGTCAAAAAACCTTCTCAAAACGCTGGCATACGTGGTCGGAAAAATCGACGATACCGTTCTTCTTAAAAGAAGCGGAGACGTCGAAACGTACCGTCGTTATAAGGAATTGATATCCACGGTAAGCACCGACGACGACAAGGCCGTGTCCGCGCTTACGGACGACTGCGTGGCTCACAACATAAGTATAGGAGGAAGCGCAGACGTGCTTGCCGCCGCAATAATGATGAAAAAGTTATCGAAATTGTTTTATTGCGATTTCAGTTAACGATAAAAATCTGTAAAGGAGAGAAGATTTATGAAAAACAGAAAAAAACTGCTTGCAGTATCGGTATTGCTTGTTTTCGTTTTCACGATGATTTTTGCGGTTGCCTGCAAAAAGGTCGATAACGGCAAAAACAACGGTAACGTCGCCGACAGATACGACGACGAAAGTGTGTATACCGATCTGAGCGTCCGCGAATCGACGGGTACTCACGGCGCAGTGGCTTCCGCTAACGCATACGCAAGTAAAGCGGGTTACGACATTCTCAAAGCAGGCGGAAACGCTTTCGACGCGGCTGTTGCCGTGGCTTTCGCAATCGGCGTAACCGAGCCTTATGCGTCGGGTATCGGCGGCGGCGGCGTAATGACCGCTTACGACGCGAAGACCCAACAGTATCATTATTATAATTTCCGCGAATTCCTTTCTGCGGCAAGCACACTCGAAGCTTTCCAGAAAGCAGGACTTTCTTCCATTCCCACCACCGGTATTTATTCCGTAGGCGTACCTACGGAAGTTGCAGGTCTGTGCGCGATAGTTGAAGATTTCGGAACGAAAACGCTTGCCGAGGTAATAGCTCCCGCTATCAAACTCGCAGCCGAAGGATTTACCATCAAAGCGGGTCTTGCAAACGAAATTGCCAACGGATACGATAACTTCCAGTTATATGACTGCGACGAAGCATTCAACATCTATTCTGACGAAGACGGCATCGAAGCCTTGAAAGAGGGCGATACGCTGATTCAATCAAACTATGCCGAAGTTCTCAAGTCCATTGCCGAAAACGGTGCGGCGGGTTTCTATACCGGATGGGTTGCCGACGCTATCGTTGCCGCTTCCGACGCAAATAACGGTTTTATCACGCACGACGACCTTATTTACGCAATGAACAACTATCCCAAGAAGGAACAGCCTCTGCACACCAACGTATTCGGTTATGACATTTACACATCAAATACTCCTTCTTCGGGCGGCGTAATACTTATCGAGGCGCTTAACGCAATCGAATATTACTGCAGGAAAAACAACACGACTTTGCAACAAATCGGCTACAACAGCCCCGAATATCTGCACGTTATCAATACCGCGATGCAACTCGGTTATGCCGACAAACGCAAATACGTTGCCGATAACGACGTAAGCCCTCTCACCGGCACGCAATTCGTTAACGTGCCTCTCGAAGGACTTGCAAACAAAGAATACGCACAACAGCGTTGGGACGCAATTTACAGAGAAAACGACGTGTTTATCGCAACCAGCGGTTACGACTGGGGCGGAGCGTCTCGCAGCGATAACTACAGCGGTCGTTACGCCGATGACCTGAGTCCGTTCACGTTCCAGACCTCGGGCGGCGCTACTTCCGCCGAAGCGGTGGACGTAGACGACAGCGGCACGACTTCCTTCTCCGTTGCGGACAGCGAAGGAAACATCGTAAGTTTCACTCAGACGCTCAATCACTTCTGGGGTTCCTACATTATGCCCGAGAACTGCGGCTTTATGCTTAACGACCAGTGCACGAGCTTTACTATCAAGAAGCCCGAACAGAGCGTTCACTACGTTGCTCCTTACAAACAGCCCGTATCGCACATTATGCCTACCATTATTCTTAAAGACGGCAAACCTTTCGCAACTCTCGGCTCGCCGGGCAGTATGAGAATTCCCGCAGCGGTTCTTCAGGTTGCTCTCAATATGATGGAATTCGGCATGGATATTCAGTCGGCAATCAATGCGGACAGAACTTACAACTATGCGGTATCGACGGCCGACAGCAATTCGATGTCGGGCGGGGCCACTTATCTCACGCATAAACTGATGTATCTCGAAACGTCGCAACTCGACGCCGACACCGTCAACGCGTTGAAAGCAAAAGGATACTATATCGTCGAATACAAAAAGACGAATCTGTATTTCGGCGGCGTACAGGGCATTAAGTTCAATTACGACAACAACGGTAATTTCACAAGCATAACCGGCGGTGCCGACCCGCGCCGTGACGGTAAAGCGCTGGCTTACTAAAATAACCCTATCGGTTATCACTATTGATTTACACGGCGGTCGGAGCGCCTTTCGGGGCGCTCCGGCGAAAGCCGTTAAACGAATACACGAAATCGCCTTGGGGCGACGTAGAAACCGAAAAACCGAAAATAATTTAGTTACACATATATCCGTTTCGTGCGTTCTGCGGCTTGTCGCAAACGAACAGCCGTGCAGACGGACGGGCGAACGGGAAAGACAAACGCCGTCCGGCGATAAATCGCCCGACCGGCATAACGATCAGTTACTCAGGAGGAACAGATGTTTTTACAGATTGAACTTTTATACTTTGTACTGATGATAGCGACGTTCATAGCGTTGGTTCTCGCGGCCAAAATGCCGTCGGGACTCAGCCTTATGATTTCCGCAATCGTCGGTGCTGTATTCTCCGCGATAATATCCAAGACTCCCTTCGAACTCAGATACTTTGTCGAAGGCGCTTTCGGATATTTCGATACGATTCTGGTTATTACGGCGGCCATGATATTTATGGGGGCCATGCAGGCGAGCGGCGCGCTTGAATACATAAGCGCATTGCTCGTAAGGACGTTCAGACGCGTACCGGCATTGTTGCTTATATCTTTTATGATAATAATAATGTTCCCCGCTATGGTTACCGGCTCTTCGCTGGCCTCCGCCATTTCCGCGGGTGCCCTCGTCGCGCCGATAATGATTAAGTGGGGCATCCCCAAATCCAAGACAGGCGCAATCGTAGCGCTCGGTTCCGTACTCGGAATGGTGGCGCCTCCCGTCAACGTACCCGCAATGGTTATCTGCGACGTCGTTGATATTCCTTATACGGGATTTACTCTCCCGCTTCTGTTGCTTGCATTCCCGCTTGCGATCGTAGGAGTTCTTCTTATCGGAAGAAAATACGTCAAACCCTTATCGAAAGAAGAGGTCGATTGCGTTGTCGATACGTCCGTTCTCAAAGAACTCAACTGGACGGTCTGCATTCCCGTAATCGTGCTTATCGCTTTGATTATCTGCGAGATTATATGGCCGAAAATTTTCGGAAGTCTCGCGATGCCCGCTATGTTCCTTATCTCAACCATAATCAGTTTCTTCGTCGGAAGAAAACTTCCGTTCTGGGTAAGCCCCAAAAAACGTAAAGCAAAAGCCGAAGAAGAGGGCATTACCGTCGAGGAATACAAAGAAAGAATCGATAAGAACGAAAAACCCGACAGCGTCGTCGGAGTGTTCAGCCAGGGCGTACACAAATCGTTTTCGGCAATGGGACTTCTGATGGGCGTAGGCATGTTTATGGAAGTAATCGCCTCAAACGGCGTGCGCGGATTCTTCGTTATCAACGCCATAAGCCTTCCCAACGCATGGAAATACGTAGGAATGGCGCTGACTCTGCCCATATTCGGCGGTGTATCGGCATTCGGCTCCGCGTCCATTCTCGGCGGCCCGTTCGTAATGGCTCTTAACGGAATTGCGGACAATATTATCGTTACGGCAGGTCTGTCGTTGCTTGCCGCCGTCGGCGAATTTTTGCCGCCTACGGCAATGTCCGCCTCGTTCGCGGCAAATATCGTCGGCGAAAAGAAATGGAGTAAAATTACCAAATCCGCTTTACCCGCTCTTCTCGTAATGTACGTTTACGGCATAATTTTCGTGCTCGCTTTCGGAAAGGCGGTGCAGATGAAATCGATGGGCGCGAATACCACGCTTTATCTGTTCCTCATTATGATTGCGATAGCAATTCTGTTTGCGGTAATATGGGAAGTTCTCGTTCGTAAGGTGCGTTTCTTCAGCAAATGCGCATATCAGGTAGGCACCGAAAGCACGCCTTTCGGAGTCGAAGGCGAAAACGCCGCATCGGAAAACGTAGAGGAAGCGGTTGAACGGATAGCCGACGAAAGTCCTCTTGCGGTAACCGACGAAAAAACGGACGAAAAAGCCGTTACCCCCGCTCCTGCCGTGAGCGAAGAAGAGGTAAGCCCCGACGACGAGGGCGCAGACAATAACGATAATACCGATAAGGAGGATAAATAAATGCAAGTTTATTACACAATATTGCAGGTAGTATATATTGCCTTTGCCGTGGTTATAGCCGCGCTTATCGGTTGGAACGTATTCAAGTCCAAAAAAGTTACGGATAAAGTAATCGGCGCAATCGCTCTGATAATGTTTATCCTTCGCATTCTGTTGATTAAGTAGAGGGGAGGCGGAGTATATGAAAAAAATACGCGAAAAGAAAGTACGTGAAAAGATAGTGCGCGAAAAGAAAGAACGCGTGAAAAAAATCAACTTGCCCAAACTCGATCTGAATAACAAACGCAACAACATAATCGTAACGAGCGTTATAGGCGTGCTTGCGCTGGTCGTAACCATCGTAACGGGCGTACAGTTTACGAAATTCCGCAATTTCAACGCAGAGTTTTACACCGGAAACGTAGACGAGATTCAGTCTTACAGCAAGTATTCGAAATATCTTGCCGGCACTTCGGGCGACGCTCCCATTTATATCTTTTACGGCGATAACAACACCGTGGCGGTAGTAAGAGCTTCCGACGCCGACAAATACGATACCATCGATAAAGTGCTCGAAGCCGACGCACGCGTCGTCAAAGGCGGCGTCGTAAATATCGACAAAGAAGAACTCGATATTTCCGCAATCGCGAAAGCCGACGCCGCAACCGCGATAGACGAGGTTAAAAACGGAACTTCGGATATCGCCATAGTAACATACGCCGACTACAGGGCGGTAAGAGATACCTATACCGACCTTACCGTTGCGAAAGCCGAAATCGAAGCGGTGCCGAGCATACTCGTTATGGGAGGAACCCACCCCAACGAACCCGCCGGACAACTTGCCGCGACGATGTTCCTCGAAAACGCAAAAGTCAAACGCGGCGTTCTGTACGTAGTTAACGAAGTAAATCGCAGCGCGTATACCCATTCGCAACCGCAGGAAGCGACGTCCTGGTATTACGAGCTTCAGACTGCGAGCGGTCAGACCCGTACGTTCAAATACGGCTCCCGCGCGACGAATACGGTTGACCAGTGGCCTACGCCCGACGTCTACACTCATTCTTCGGGACAACAGCTGTCCTCAAGCGAGGTACGCAATATCAACCGCTCGTATCCCGGCGACGAGAAGGGCACTTACACCGAAAAACTGTCCTACGCCATAACCCAACTCGTTTTGCAAAACGATATTACCATGGTCGTCGACTTGCACGAGGCGTCGCCCGAGTACATCACCATTAACGCAATCGTTGCGCACGACGACGCACTCGAACTTGCATCGGACGCAAAAATGTGGACGCTTGACGACGTAATGAATATCGGCGTTGAAGTTTCTCCCGCAACGTTGCACGGACTTACTCACCGCGACCTCGGAGACTACACCTATGCGTACGTATTTCTTGCCGAAACGTCAAATGCGTCGCAGGGAAAACTTCGCGGAAAATTCTCGCCCGACCTTATCACGTATAAGGAAAAGGATAAATTCTACGAATATGCAAAAGAATACGACGAGAAACACGGCACTAAACTTCTGTACGCTCCCGCCGCCGATATCGACGAAAGGGTGGCAAGACACACTTTTACCGTCTCGGCGCTGATTAAATCGTTTAACGATATGGGTTGCGTATCCCGTACGGTAAACGTAGGAAAGATAGGCGAGCGCGAAGGAAGATATCTCGGGAAACTCGAAATCGAAATGGTTCCCGGATACGAAGACATAATGGATAACGGGGTCGGCTATTATCTGCACGATCTTGATTAATAAAAGTAAATAAAAAAATGGAGGTATTTATGAAAAAAGTAATTACTATCATCGTTTCCGTATTGATGATTATGACGCTGGCTGTTTCTTTTGCAGCCTGCAAAGACACCGGCAACGACGGCAACGACGGCAACGGCGGCAATAACGGCGGAAACACGGACGTAACGCCCAGTGATCTCGACAAAACCGTCAGCGAAGCCGAACTTCAGAACATCGTAGGCACCGGCAAACTTTACGCAACGACCATCGGTCAGGCAGACCTTGCCGTTGTCAACAACCTTATCGTAAAAGCGGGCGTTGCCGCGGCAGATTACACCAGCAACAATATGCTTACCGCAGACCAGGTTGAAGACGGCTCCACGGTATTTATCGTAGTCGGCGCTTCGGGCAAAGGTCTCGGCGGAGCAGGAACGGACGCTGCGGCCGAACTCGTAAGAGCTAACGCCTTCCAGGCGAAAGCCGACAAAATCAACATCGTTTGCGTACACGTAGGCGGCGCCAACCGTCGCGGCGATACCAGCGACCCCACAATCAGAGTTATCGCAGGTTGCTCCAAAGTTATACTCGTAGTTGAAGAAGGTAACAGCGACGATCTCTTCACCGGCATCGCAAACGACAACAGCATTCCTCTTTACGAGTACAGCAAATCGGCAAAGATGCTTGATTCCTTTAAATATTTGCTTGGCAAATAACAGGTAACTTATGAAGAAAAAATCGACTTATCTTTTAATAATAAGTTTGGTTTTTATCATCGGATTGACGTCGGTTCTGACGGCGTGCGGGGAGACAGGCGACGATAATCGGGAACCGTTAACGGTAGAGCATATCACGACGAAGATGCTTGCCGGCACGCGCGACGAAACCGAAGTGCACCGCTTCGTGACTAACAGAGAAGGACCCAGAATCGTAATAGTAGGCGGTACTCACGGCGACGAGAAAGCGGGTTGGAGCGCGGCGTTGAAACTTGTGAAAATTCTCGATTCCGAAGAGAAGAGGCGAGACGATATGTGCGGCGAAATTCTGATAATTCCGCAGGTCAATATCAACGCCGACAAAGCGGGAAAAAGATATTTGTCAACCGTCGACGGAGTCGCCTATTCCGACCTTAACCGTTCTTTCCCCAACGGACGCGAAAGCGGTGCGGCCGCCGCGACAATCAAAATTTCGGACGCTGTGATAGAAATTATCGAAACGTTCGAACCCGATTACGTAGTAGACCTGCACGAATCGCGCAAGAGTTGGGAAGACGGATATCTCGGAAACAGCGTAATCTCCGATAACGAGCCTTTCTTCATTGAAGATATGCTGATAAATTACAATGATAACTACATTGAAGAAGGCGAACCGGATTTTATCAATCAACCCGCCGTGAAAGACGGAAGTTTCAGTAAGTATTTTTCGGCGAAATATCCCGACAAAGTCGTGTTTACTATCGAGACGAACAGAGAATACGCGGGAGGTGCGGACACCATTGCCCTCAGCGTACGAGTAAGGCAACAGTTGAATATTCTCAATTCCATGTTCGACTTCGCGTGGCATCCGGAAAGAATCGAAGCATAAAACACTCCCGCAATCATTTTACGGTTGCGGGGCGTTTTGCCGTTTCCGGAGTTGAAAATCAAAAAGCAAATGTTTCACTCGCAAAACGATTGAAATAAAATAAATTATAGGAGGAACGTTTATGAAGAAGAAAGTCTTATTATGCCTTATCGTCATATTGATACTTTCGTTTTCTCTTTCGTTGTTCGCAGCCTGCAATAAGGATAAAAATCCTTCGGGCGACAACAACGAGGGAACCACCGCTCCGTCCATTGCCGAAATATTATCCGACGGTAAAACCGATACGGAATATACCGTTGAGGGCGTAGTATTCGGCAAGAAAAACGGCGGATTTCTCATTTCCGACGGGACGAACGCCATCTTTATCGAAAGCAACGAGAACGTTGCCGAAGGCGATAAAGTCAGCGTAAAAGGCACGCTTAAACTCAACACAGAGAAAGCGCCCGTTCTCGGAAACGCACAAGTAACGGTCAGTGCAAACGGCCAGACCGTGGTATCACCTGTCAAAGGATTACTCACCGACGTAACGAAACTTGCGGCAACCCGCAAAAACTTCTACAAATACGTCGAAGCCACCGGTTTCGTAAGATATAACGCCGAAACGGGCGTATATACTCTTGAATCGGGCAGCAGCAGAGTAATTATCGACACCAACGGAAGAGACGCCGATTTCGTAGAATACGTCGACGAAAAAGTCACTATGTCTTTCGTCAACATCGGCTTCACCACGTCCTGGAAGGTTTTGTATCTCGGCGACGTTCAAAAATTTGAAGTAAATCTCGCCGAAGTTAAAGACGCTATTTTCGAAAGCGTCGAAAAACAACTTCCCGAAGAGGTTTACGTTGGAATCGAACTTCCCGTCAATTACGCAGACGAACCCGACGTAACGTTTGCCTGGAGCGTAGTAACGGCTGACGCACCCATCACCATTATCGACAACGTAGCAAACGTTTCCGAAGTTTCGGAAGACACGACCGTTACCATCAAACTTACGCTCACCGCTCCCGAAGCACAGACTGCCGAAAAGACCTTTGACGTTCTGGTCAAGAAAGCAACTAACGTTGCCATTGCCGACATCGCGGCATACGAAGGCACCGACGTCATCGTATTTTCGGGCACCGTTTATGCAAAAGGATACAGTCAGACCAAAGACAGAACGGCTCTTATGGTCAGCGACGGAGCAAATCACTACACCGCAGTCGATATTGCCAAAACCGATTTCTTCAAATACACCGTAGGCGACAAAGTTAAAGTTGCGGGTACCAAAGCGGTTGTCGTTGACGTCAACACCGTATCGGCGGACAGCATTATCGTAACCGAAGCCGCTCCCGACGATTTCACAATCGACTTTGAATCTCTCGAGTATACCGAACTCAGAACCGACGACGCTACCACTTATACGGGTCTCGTCGACAACTATCTTGCAAACACCAACAAACTTTACAAGATAACCGCTCCCTTTATGGTATCCAGCGGCAATACGTCGTCCAACTTCATCCGTTTCGGTCATGACGTGAATGCCGGTAACGGTTATGAGTATAAGGTTGGCGAAGAAACGAAAAAACGTTATTTCGTGTTCTCGCGCAATACCATGGACGACACCGTATCCTGGCTGCAGAGCGAACTTGACGTTCCCAACCTTGCGGACAAAGCGGTAAAATACGAAGCTTATACCTTCTATGCGTTTGCGATGTTCTCGAGCGCCGAAACCTGGCAGTTCGTACTTCCCGGCGAATTCGCGGTTGCAACCGATAATGCCTTCCTTGCCAATAAGGAACTGACAAACAAGATGGACGCATACGATATCGTCGTAGCAAAAGAAGCGGGCAGCATCGATTTACCCAAGACTCTTAAATACGGCGGAGAAGTAACCTGGACGCAGGATAAAGACGTATTCGACCTCGATACGGGCGCATTTGCCGCCGTAACGGCAAACACTGCAGTTACCCTTACCGCAACTTATACGGTAAAAGGCGCAACCGAGCCCACTATCAAGACTTTCCTTGTTACTCTGCTTCCTGACGAACCCAAGTCTGTTACCGTTTCCGAGGCTCTTGCAGATACTTCGGGCGGATATATGTATGTAGAAGGCGTTGTCGTCGGACTTATTCCCGCTCATGGGGGCAGCAATAGTTCGCTGGGCGTTTACGTTTCGGACGGCAACAAAGTCGCTCCCGTTGAATTTGGCGGAGAACTTGCAATTAACGGTAAATACGCTGTTGTAATCGGTGAAACCGAAGTAAAAGTCGGAACCGGCATCAAATTCTCAAAAATCAAGGTTAACGATAAAAAACTCGTTGCAAGCGACAAGACAACGTGCACTATCACCGGCAACGTAGACGTATCCGGCGACTGGTTGCACCCCACTGACTCTATTACGACGATTAACAACGCAACCGAGATGGCGGATTACGTCGGCAAATTTAAGGTTGAAGGTGAAGGGAACACCAGTCAAAGAGACTATTCTATCGTGAAAGTCGTGGCAACCGAAGAGAATCCCATTTATATCGGTGCAAGAAACGCCTACTTTATGATGTTTTCTTATCTCAGCGCCGATACGCTTACCAGTACCAACAACGATGCTTTTGCTTATGTTGCAGGAGATAAGACCACAAAAGCGTGGATAGGAACTCATATGGGAGCCGCACGCTATACTATCGGCGAACAATGGTTGCTTGACAATACGCCTTATACAGCGTTAAACGGAGACGATTATAAAAACAAGAACTGGGCTTTTGAAGCACTTAATGACGCAGCAAACGGAGCAAGCACTTATAAATTCACAGGTTCGTTCTATATGATTTTCGAGTATATGGGCTCCAAAAAATATCCGTATGTTTACTGCGGAATTCTCGGCGCGTCCTTCAATCTCACGAGAGTAGTTGAAGAAGCAGCTTAATCTTTCAGAAAAACCGACTTTATCAGGCGGTTAAATCGTTCGCAATTGCGGAGCCGACGCGTCGGCTCCGCATAATTGCGAAATATATTGCAAAAAACAGAACGACTTATTATAATTAGAGGAAGAAAACATATATGCAAATTGAAAATTCGCAACCCATAGGAGTTTTCGATTCGGGAATAGGCGGACTTACCGTTCTCGAACAGTTGATTAAAATATTTCCGCACGAAAATTTTTATTACGTGGCCGACCAGGGATATTGTCCTTACGGGCCGAGACCTGCCGAATACGTATGCGAACGAGTGGAAAAAATAACCCGTCATATGGTCAAAGAGGGTGTAAAGACGATAGTAATTGCCTGCAATACGGCGTCTTTACGCATTGCGAGCGCCCGCGCCGTTACCGACATACCCGTTGTCAGCGTAATTCCTCCGACGTGTATGAGGGCGGTTGAAACCACGAAAAACAAGAAAGTCGCAGTCCTGGCGACGCAGGCGACGATAAACAGCGGCACATATCAGAATATGCTTGAGGAAAACGGAGTAACTCCCGTGCCCCTTGCATGCGGAGAATTCGTCGATTTTCTGGAAAACGACGACCTTGACAATCCTTACGCCTATAAACTCGTGGCGGACAAACTCGCCTCGATAAAAGACGAGGGCTTTGATACTCTGATACACGCGTGCACACATTTCAGCCTGCTCGAACCGCAGATGAGGGCCGTCCTCGGCGATATAAATTACGTCAATTGCGGTACCCCTACGGGCGAATACCTGAAAAAGTACTTCGCCGAAAACAATCTGGCAACAAACGCAACCGATAAAGGTCGCGTAAGAATATTCACGACGGGAGAAGTTGAAGGTGCTCTTCGTACGATGCGTTGGTTCAAAGCCGAACACGACCCCGTCGCTCACGTCGACATTAAATAATCAACAGGAGATATTATGCGTACAATCAATTTAAGCGACGTTACGTCAAAAGTAAAAGAGATGTTTATCGACGCTTGCGAGAATATTCCGCAAAACGTCCTTGAAACCATAGAAAACGCCTGTAAAGCCGAGGAATCGCCTCTCGGCAAAGACGTACTCGGCAAAATCGTCGAAAACGATTTGCTTGCGAGAAAGGAACATCTGCCCATATGTCAGGATACCGGTATTGCCGTGGTTATGCTTACGATAGGCTCGGAAGTTACTTTCAAAGGCGATATTTACGAGGCTGTGAACGAAGGTGTCCGTCAGGCTTATACCGAAGGATATCTTCGCAAATCGGTTGTCCGTCATCCTCTCGACAGGGTGAACACGCGCGACAATACGCCCGCTATCGTTCACGTTAAGATTACCGAAGGCGACGTTTTCAGAATCGACGTCGCGCCGAAAGGCGGCGGAAGCGAAAACATGAGCGCTATCAGAATGCTTGTACCCGCCGACGGAGAAGCCGGTATTAAAAAATTCATTCTCGACACCGTGCTTCACGCAAGCGGCAAACCTTGCCCGCCGATAATCCTCGGCATAGGCATCGGCGGAAACTTCGAAAAGTCCGCTATGATGGCGAAGGAAGCGCTGTTCCGCGAAATAGACGACGAGTCGCCCGACCCCATCGCAAGACGCCTTGAAAAAGAAATCAGGGAAGAAGTCAACAAACTCGGCGTAGGTCCTATGGGATTCGGCGGTACCGAAACCTGCCTTGCCGTAAAGGTTAACGTAGCCCCTTGCCATATCGCAAGTCTTCCCGTGGCCGTAAACATTCAATGCCACGCAGCAAGACACAAGTCCTGCAATCTTTAAGAGGTGATAAAATGATTAGACTTACGGCACCCGTCGACCCCGAACAAATCAAAAAACTGCGTGCAGGCGATATCGTTTCCATATCGGGAATTATTTATACCGCCCGCGACGCCGCTCATAAACGTCTTTGCGAATTGCTTGCCCGCGGCGAACAATTGCCCATCGACGTCAGAAACGGAATTATGTATTACGTCGGGCCTACCCCCGCTAAACCCGGCAGAGCTATCGGCTCCGCAGGCCCCACGTCAAGTTACCGTATGGACCCTTATACCGAACCTTTGCTTAAACAAGGACTTAAAGTTATGATAGGAAAAGGCTCGAGAAGCAACGAGGTGAAAAAACTTCTTTGCGAATACGGCGCGGTTTACCTTTCGGCAATCGGAGGAGCGGCGGCGTCTATATCCGAAACAATCAAAAAATGCGAAGTGGTTACTTACGAGGACCTCGGCGCGGAGGCGATACACCGCCTCGAAGTGCAGGATTTCTACGCGATAGTAACTTACGACAGCGAAGGAAACGATTTACTTGAACAGGGCGTCGAGAAGTACAGAAAAATTTAAGTCGATATTCGTTGCGGTCGCGTTGCTCTTTGCGCTTACGGCGTTTTGCGCCTGTAATCCGCAACAGCCCGCCGGCGACAACGGAAAACCTTCGGCTTATACCGTGAATACCGAATTTCCCGAGGAATTTTCGGGATTTCTGCACGGAAAAAAACTGTACGTAACCTCGCTCGGGCAATCGGGCGATATCAATAAAATTCAGCAATACATTAACGGTGAGAACATAGACGCCGTATGCGGTAATTTCCTGCCCGCCGACGAAATCGAAGAGAATTCCGTTCTCTTTCTCGTCGTAGGTTGCAGTATAAAAGGAATGGCCGAAAACGGCGTTACGCCCGACTCTGAAATTTACCGCGCCGAACAATACGTGACAACTGCGCGGCAACGAAACGTTTCCGTTATCGCCTGGCATATAGGCGGTCCGTCCCGACGCGGTTACACTTCGGATACGCTTATCGAGTACGTATTCGGACAAGCCGACCTCGATTTGTTTACCGCAAGCGGTAACTTAATCAACGATACTCACGACCTGTCCGACTGGGCGGTAGAAAGCGAAAGGGCTTACTGCCAGCTTGCCGACCTGTCCGTTATTCCAGATATATTGAGAAATCTTGCGGGAGGCGACGATAATGATTAACGCAATGACCATTATTCTTATCGTGCTTTCCGTTTTGTATATCGCTTACGTCATCGCGGAATATTATTACAACGCCGCGAAACGCAAGAAAATTCTGAAAGTAATTCACGTTAACGGAATTCGCGGAAAAAGCACGGTAACCCGTCTTATCGACGCCGGAATACGGGAGTTCGGTTATTCAGTGGTAAGCAAAACGACGGGAACCGTACCTACCGTAATAGGAAGGGACAACGTGCCTCGCCCGATTAAAAGGCTTGGCCCCGCCAACGTCAGGGAACAACTTAAAATCGTCAGAAAAGCTGCGGCTCAGAACGCCGATTATCTCGTCGTCGAGTGTATGGCGGTCGACCCCGAACTGCAATATCTGTGCGAAAAACAGATTCTTCACGCCGACGTAAACGTTATCACCAACGTCCGCGCCGACCATCTCGATAAAATGGGCGAAGACCTTGAAAGTATTGCCTATTCGCTTGCGAATACCACGCCCCGCGACGGTGTTCTCGTTCTCGGAGAGGATGCTTTCCGCGACGTTTTTCAGCGATGCGCCGACAAGCAGAACTGTCGTCTCGTGGTGGCGGATAAATACGATGGGGAAGAAAACCTCGATACATTTCCCGAGAATATAGCCACGGCGCTTAAGGTCGCGGAAGTTCTCGGGCTTGACCGCGATACCTTTTTCAGAGGTATGAAAAAGTATATTCACGACCCCGGAGCGCTTGCCGCTTACAAAATCGGAAATACGGTTTTCATAAACGGTTTTTCCATAAACGACCCCGATTCGACGCTTGAAGTATACGACACGGTTATCGAAAAACGATATCCCGGCGATAAGCTTACGGTATTGCTCAATACGCGTCCGGACAGGCCGTTCAGAATCGACCAACACGTAGATATGTTGACGAAAATGCGGTTTAAAAACGTTATTATCATAGGTTCAAACCGCAATTATGTTAAAAAACAACTCGAAAAGCGCGGCATACACGCGCAAACTATAAAAAAATATTCCGAATTACTTGACGAGGAGTTTGTGTTCGGGTGCGGTAATATTGCGTCCGACGGAATGAAAATCGTCGAGTATTTCAAAGAAAACGGGGAAGAATTATAATGGCTGAAATTCTGGTTCTGGGCGTGCTTATAAGCATTGTGTTTTACGAGCTCACCGATTTGAGTCCCGGCGGTATCATAGTGCCCGGACTTATGGTGCTTTATATTTCCAACCCGTGGCGGATGTTTTATACTCTTGCCGTTGCGATAGGCGCATACTATATCGTAAAACTGCTTTCGCTGCGCTTTATTATTTTCGGCAAACGCCGTTTTGCGTTGCTTATTGTGTTTTCCTTCCTGCTGCACGTTATCATTACAGCGATTGCGGGGGGAATAGTGCACGATTTTTCGTCGCCGGTAATTTCGATAATCGGCTACACCGTCCCCGGCATTATAGCAAGCAATATGCAGAAACAGGGCGTTGTCAAAACTTCGCTTTCGCTTGCGATAGTCGTCGGTATACTCGAACTCTGCGTCGTCGTGCTGACTACGACGGGGGTAATGGTATGAACGGCAAGAAAGTGCCGTTTACAATACTTATTCTCGCAATATGGGCGGGAATGATTATCATTGCCGTCGCATTGTGTTTCGTTACGTCGACGAATGACGTCAGCCCGTATTACGACGAGATGACGGAGGCCGCAAACATCGCAGACAGGGCGATGGAAGAAATCAGAAAATACAAAACCGAACGCGGAATGGAAATTTACGATTATGATAAACTCGGCACCGGCATGATAGGCGATAAAGATTATACCGCAATAACTACGACCGAAGGCGTTCTCGAAGCCAAGCGCACTTCATGCAATCCGAACTGGGCGGCGGTCATCGTATCCATGTTCATACGCGCCGGCCTCAGAAAGGGCGATCAGGTATGTATGGTGTTTTCGGGGTCGTTTCCGGCAATGAACATCTGCGCGCTCGCGGCGGCGCAGGCTTACGGGGCCGACGTATGCGTAATGGCGGGAATAGGCGCCTCAAACTACGGAGCCAACAATCCCGACTTTACCTTTTTCGATATGGCGGAATATCTTTGCGATATCGGAGTGCTGAATCACAGGATAGACTACGTGTCGCTTGGCGGCGACGGCGATACGGGAAAGAGTTTTCCCGACCCTACCGTCAAAGACGCCATAGTGGCAAGAATAAAAGAATCTTCTTCGACCTACGTTTACGAGGAGGATTTTCAGGCGAATATAAGCAAGAGGCTCGAATATATGCATAAGGACGTTCCCAATATGAAATTTCTGTTGAACGTCGGCGGCAGTTCGGTGGGTCTCGGAACTGGAGTGGACGCTTTTATAGGCTCGGGATATTACGAACCGGGTAAACTCGCTCACGGCGGAAAACTCGAACAGTCCAAAAAAACGGACGGCCTTTTGCAGGTTGCGCTTTCGGGAGGTATTCCCGTCGCAAGTATGCTCAATATCAAAGGACTTGCCGAGAAATACGGCATTCCGTACGACCCGGACGAAAAAGCCGTTATAGGAGCCGAAAGCGGGTGCAACGCATATTTCAGTCGTTCATACGACCTTACGGTGCCGATAATCGCGCTTTGCATATCGGCGGCCGTGTTTATATTTTATTACGTTTACCGCGTTAAAAGCGGCGCGGCAGGGAGAAAAGATGAAAGAAACCGTATTCTTTATAGAAGATGACACATCGATTCATTCGTTGCTGAAAGCAACGCTGGAACTGGACGGTCTGGACGTCGAGGGATTCAAGGACGACAGAGAATTCTTCGAGAGACTTAAAACGAAAAAACCCGATTTACTAGTGCTTGACCTGATGTTGCCGGGCATGTCGGGATACGAAATTCTCGATACGCTGAAAAGCGACCCGAAATACAAGGATATACCCGTTATAATTTTATCCGCGCTTGCCGACGAGGTAGACGTTGTGAAAGGCCTCAATTACGGAGCGGTGGACTATATCGGAAAGCCCTTCGGAATTCTCGAATTTATGTCGAGAGTGCGTTCCAGTCTCAGAAAGAGCAAAATCAATAAATATTCCCAGTCGGATATCGTCGAGGCGCGCGGTATAGTGATAGATAAATCAAAGGTTACCTGCACCGTAAACGGCAAGCCGGTGGCGCTTACCGCAAAGGAATTCGAACTGCTTACCGTACTTATAGAAAACAAATCGCACGTTATGACAAGGTCGGAACTGTTGCGGATAATATGGGACTTTACCGACGATATCGAAACCCGCACGCTCGATATGCATATCAAGACTCTGCGCGATAAACTTGCGAAAGTTTCGTCCGAGAAATATATCGAAACGGTGCGTTCGGTAGGATACGTTATTTACGACGACAAAAACGAATAAACGGCCCGCCAAGGGGGAAAAGAGGTCAGTATGAATAAAGAACTGATAAGAAGAAACGTAATTATACTAAGCGTCAGTATGATAGTGTTTTTTCTGATGTCTTTTTTCGTAACCGCAAACGTCAACAGGAATAACACCAGACAACAACTTATCGATATTTCCAGAATCGTAGGCAACGAGATTATGGAGGAAACGTTTACCGAAAGCGAGCTGAAAAACGTCGTTAACCGGGTAACGAAAGACCAGCAGTGGCTTACGGTATGCGTTGCAAACACAATCGGAACAATCATAATCGACAGCAGAAACGACGCCATGGGGGAGGGACAATACGGCTCGATTGACAAGTCCGAACTTTCCAAAGTTTCCGAAATCAATGAAAAAGACCGCACCTACATACTCAACGGGCGGATGTACTATATCGAAAAACTTAACGACGATATTATTTTAAGGACGTCCGTGAAAATGGACGACAATACGAGTCTAATTCTGCAAAGTTTGTTTTTCCTGCTGATAATGCTGATTTTCATGCTTGTTTTCAGCATCGTTCTGACCAAAAAAACGAGCAGAAGCATCGTCGACGCATTCGGCAATATTACCGACCATCTGCGCACTCTCAGCGCCGGCTCGTACAGCGTTATCGACACTCATCATAAATACGAGGAAGTTTCCGAGGCGTACAGGCAAATCAACGCCGTCAACGAAAGCATCGAAAACTATATCCGCCGCATAGAAAGCGAGCGCGACAAAATCGATTATATCATCAATAACGTTTCGGGCGGTATAATGATTATCGAAACGAACGGCAATATATACTCGGTTAACAATTACGCGAAAAGAATTCTCGGCTGCGGAGACGAGGCCGAGGGCAAACGATTCGACGAGGTTATCGGGGACGAAAAAATCGTTGAGATGATTGAGACGGAGCGCAAAGAAAAAACCGAACTGAATTACGACTATACGATGAAACAGTTCGACCGCGAGTATATAGTAAGTCTGAATTGCTTCCGAAATAACGACAATGCGGGCGACCTCGTATCCGTCGTGTTGTACGACGTTACCGATTCGAGAAGAGAGGAAAGAAGAAAAGAAGAATTCATAGCAAACGCCGCGCACGAACTCAAAACGCCCATAACGTCCATAAGCGGTTTTTCGGAGTTGCTTATGACAGGACTCGTTACGGGCGAAAAAGAGAAAAAACAGTATATCGCGAACATTTACCACGAAGCGGTAAGTATGAAACACATCATACAGGAATTACTGTATCTGTCGCGCCTCGACTATTCCGACGGAAGCATTATGGATAAAGAGGAAGTCGACCTGAGCGCGCTTTCAAAACACGTCGTGGAAAATTTCCGGATTATTGCGAGAAACCGCAAAGTATCCGTTCACAAAAAATTGGCAAGAGCCACCGTTTCCGGAAACAGGTCGTTGCTTGAACATATGATAACAAATCTCGTCGACAACGCCGTCAAATATTCGAAGGAAAACGGGGGCGAGGTGTACGTCGAAACGGGCGTGAACGTCGAAGGAAGGCCGTACGTCGCCGTTAAGGATAACGGACAGGGTATCGCGCAACAGGATATAGACAGACTGTTCGAAAGATTTTATCGCACCGATACGAGCCGCAACCGGGATACCGGCGGCACGGGACTGGGTCTTACGATAGTACACAAAATCTGCGCTCTGCACGGCGCCGAAATAAAAGTTGAAAGTAAATTGGGCGAAGGCTCGGCCTTCACCGTCATATTTTAAGGAGAATTAAAATGACACTTAAACCAGAACCGTTAAAAACCGACCTCATAGGCGGCAAAACATTGAAAACGGACGAAAAAGTCGAGTTTTTCGGACAGGTGGACGAATTGTCCGCTCATATTATGGAAGTAACGCACTATATCGACGACGTGCAGACGGAAATGGAGCTGCGCAAAATCGTAAACCTTCTTTCGACTATGATGGGAGAAGTTGCGGGAGGCTTCGGCCATATCGGAGAAAAACACCTTTCCGAACTTCTGGAAGTCATCGCTAAGTACGAGGAACTTGCCGGGCCGTTTAAAGGTTTCGTAGTCCCGGGGACGACGCTTATGGGCGCACGCTTTCATATTCTGAGGACGATAACGAGAAGAGCGGAAAGAGCCTATGCCCGCGTATTCGAAAAATACGGCGGCAGCGAATATATTTTCGAATATCTTAATAAGATGTCCACGCTTTTTTATGCGATAGCGCGTACGTACGACGAAAAAGAATAGTATTTCTTTACCCGATTGTTATCCGAAAGTCGATGCGGCGCCGTTTTGCGCCGCATTTTCGGTTTTCATAACGAAAAAACCGCCGAAATAGTTAAAAAAAATCAAAATACCCTCTATACAAAAGGGTTTTTATGTGTTATAATCACTATGTTTATCGGTTTATTTGAAAATATAACATTTACATATTAAGGATAATCTTATGGAAAAAATTGCAATCATCGATTTAGGCTCGAATTCGGCAAGACTCGTGCTCGTAAACATTCTCGAAGGCGGTTATTTCGTGGTTTTTGACGAACTCAAAGAGTCCGTGCGTCTTGCGCAGGATATGGACTGGGACGGCTTTTTAAAGCCTCAACGTATCGCACAGACAATCAAAACCCTTAAAATGTTCAGAAGACTTTGCGACGCAAACGGAATCGAAAAGATTTACGCTTACGCTACTTCCGCCGTGCGGCGCGCAAAAAATCAGAAGAGTTTTCTCGACGAAGTCGCCGTTTCCTGCGGTATTAAAATTCAGGTTTTGTCGAAGGACGAACAGGCGGGACTCGTATATCAGGGCGTTATCAACAGCCTCGAAGTCCCGAAAGGACTCATTATGGACATCGGCGGCGGCAGCACGCAGTTCATATATTACAGCCGCAAGAATATTCTCGCAAGCGAAACGTTGCAATTCGGCTCGGTCACGCTTACCGACCTGTTTAAAAACGACAATTGTTCGCCCGCCGAAAGAGCCGCTAAAATCGAGGATTTCATCAAAGAGCATCTCGATAAAATCGAATGGTTTAAGGATATCGACCCCGATACGCAATTCGTCGGAGTGGGAGGCACTTTCAGAAATCTCGGCCGCATAAGCCGCAATATCAAAAAGTATCCTCTCGATATGATGCATAATTATCACGTTCCTACCGATGAGTTCACTCAGATTTATAATACAATCAAAAATCTCGATCTCGACCGCACTCAGAAAATAAAAGGGCTGAGTTCTGGACGCGCCGATATTTTCCCGTCGGCGCTCGCGGTAGTAAATCAGGTTGTAAAATACGTCGGATTCAACGAGATTATCGTCAGCGGATGCGGCCTTCGCGAAGGCGCAATGTTCCGCTATGCCGTGCCGAGCACCAACGAGAAACCGTTGTCGGATATTCTCGGACACAGTATTCAGACGCTTATGCACTATTTTGACGCAAATATCCCTCACGCCGAACACGTTTACAATCTTTCGTTGCAACTGTTCAAACAGCTTAAGGTCCTGCATAAGCTTCCTCGCGCTTACGTAAAAGTGTTGCGCGTTGCGGCGCTTCTGCACGACAGCGGTATGCGTATCAAGTATTACGACCACCATAAGCACAGCAGTTATATCATTTTAAACAGCAATCTTTACGGGATTTCGCATAAGGACCTCGTGCTTGCGTCCTTCGTCGCCGGAGGCCACAGAAAGAGCGACTTCAACGAACTGGATATGCAAAAATACCGCACTATGATAACCCCCGAAGACGTCGAGGCAATCAAAAAATTGTCGGTCATCCTGCGCATTGCGGAAAGTTTCGACCGAAGCCAGAGCGGACTGATTACGGGTATCAACTGCGACGTTCTGGGCGACAGCGTGATTATGAAGACCGAAACGGACGGGGATTGCTCGCTTGAAATCAAGGACGCGCTCACCGCGGCATCCGAATTTAAACGCGCGTACGGCAAGAACCTTGAAATCCTGTGATATAATTCTTGCGTCTGCAAGCCCCAGAAGGAAAGAGCTTTTAAAAGAGGTTTTTCCTTCTTTTAAAATTTCGGCGCAGGACGCTCCCGAGGAAAAAAACGGACGCTTCCCCTCCCGTCTTACCATGAACAACGCGCTTGCGAAGGCTCGTTGCGTAAAAGACGGAAACGCACTTATAATAGCGGCGGACACGGTCGTTTATATGGACGGAAAATACTATCTCAAACCGTCGGACGAGGCGGACGCGCGCAGGATGCTGAAAGAACTTTCTGGACGCACTCATTTCGTTTATACGGGCGTCGCGATGAAAATGGGCGACGAATGTCGCACTTTTTACGATAAATCGGCCGTTAAATTAAAAAAACTGTCCGACGACGAAATAAAATCATACGTTTCGACCGGCAGTCCTCTGGACAAAGCGGGCGCATACGGCGTGCAGGACGGACTGGTTGTCGAAAAATTCTCGGGCAGCTTTTCGAATATTATGGGATTGCCCGTTGAAAAACTGAAATACGAAGCAGAAAAATTTTTAAGGAGACGATATGGCTCTGATGGAATTGGCCGTTGATTTCGGCTCGTCTTATATAACCGTGTACAAACGCGGCGAAGGAATCGTTTTGAAAGAAGCGTCCGTCGTCGTCATAAATTCGCACAAGAAAAAACGCGAGGTAGTGGAAGCGGGCAACGCCGCAAAAAACTATATCCGCGCCGCAATGGGCAACGCGCGCGAAGTTTACCCGATACGCGAAGGCGTCGTGGTAAGCGTTGAGGACGCGTCGTTGATGATGAGCGAGTTCATAAAACGTCTTCTCCCGGATAAACTGTTCAGACCGCAGATACGGGCGGTCGTAATGATATCCTCGGGTCTCACTCTCGTCGAGCGCAGGGACGTCGAAACCGTTATGCTTAACGCAGGCGTCAAGGATATTGTTCTCGTCGAGTCTCCGCTTGCTCTTCTGGCGTATACGAACAGCGTAGGCGGACTTTTCCTCGATATCGGAGGAGGAACTGCCGAGGTTGCAAGCGTCACTCAGAACGGAATTTCGAGCGCTTGCAGCGTAAATATCGGCGGCGCGATGCTCAATTCCAAAATAGTCGATTACTTCGTGGAAAATTACGGCCTAAAGATAGGCGACTACACTGCCGAAAAACTCAAAATTGACGTAGGAAGCCTTTACGACAACGATTTGTCCGCAACGGAAATAAGCGGCAGAGACGTGCTTGACGGGACTCCCCGCAGTATGGAGGCTTCCGCAAAGGACGTACGCCGCGCAATATCAAAATCCGTCGACGCGATAGTTGAGGTTGTGGAAAACGTACTTAATATGACGCCCCCCGAGCTTGCCGGCGAAATAGGCAAAAAGGGCATATTTATATCGGGCGGCACGTCCGAACTTCCGGGACTTATCGATTATCTCGGCGTAAGGCTGTGCCTTCCCGTAACGCAACTAAAAGATTATGACAACGCCGTTACGCTGGGAGGAGGGGTGCTTCTTGAAGACGGTAAAATGCTGAATACTCTTCTCAATATGAAAATCGACTGAACGATAATAGTATTGTCAAAACGGTATGCCGCCTGCGTAAGCGGGCGGTTTTGTTTTATAATTTATAATTGTCATTTTGACAGCAGTGATATATTATATGACATATTTCGACAAACAAACAGTTTTCGCGAACATAAATTCCTTTTTTCAACGCACAATCGGGGTTATTCTTAAAATAGGAGGAAATATGGGAAGAAAAATCGTAATTACATCGGGAAAGGGCGGCGTCGGAAAAACCACGCTGACCGCGAGTCTCGGGATTGCTCTTGCCGAAGCGGGCAAAAAAACGGTGTTGATAGACGCGGATATCGGTCTTAACAATCTTGACGTCGTATTGTCTATCGAAAACAAAGTCGTGTATGATATTCTGGACGTAATTTCGGGCAAATGCCGTCTGAAACAGGCATTGATACAGGACGTTGACAACCCTTCTTTATACGTGTTGCCATCCGCAAAACTTTCGGACAGTCCTTTACTGAACGCGGCGAGTTTCAGAAACGTTGCCGACGCGCTGGCACTGAATTTCGATTTCGTGATAATCGATTGCCCCGCGGGTATCGACAACGGATTTCATCGCGCGGTTTCCGCCGCCGACGAGGCAATAGTCGTTACTACGCCGCATATTTCCGCGGTAAGAGACGCCGATAAGGTTTTGTCTCTTCTTTCGGGCTACAATCTTATGAGCGTCGGTATAGTCGTTAACAGAGTGCGGGGCGACATGGTGTCGAGAGGCGAAATGATGAGTGCCGGCGACATAGTGCGCGCGGTAAGATGCGAACCGGTAGGCGTCGTTCCCGAGGACGATTACATCACGGTATATTCTTCCGCGGGTAGAGTACCGTTTGACACGGTTTCGGGAAGGGCGTTCAAAATTCTTGCCTCGAACGTAATAAACGGCACGAGGAATATTTTCGACTGTTCGGCGCGGCCGAGATTATCGGCAAAAATAAGGAGGTTTCTCGGGGTATGAAAAAAACCGCAAAAATTGCTGCCGAAAGACTGAAAAACGTGATACTTGCCGATAAGGTCGCTCACCCCGAAAGGCTGAACGATTTGTTGAAAAGCGATATAACGAGTCTTCTTGAAGAATACTTCGAGTTGTATCCGCAAAGCGTAAAAGTGCGGCTTCAACCGAGCGAATACGGTCTTGACATACTTATCGACGCAACCGCGGTAAGAGTTAAGGATTTCGGTAATTTCGGCGAATAACTTCGCCGATTTTTTCGTTCAGAGCGAAGGAATTGATATAGTTCTTCATTTCTTCTTCGTCAAGACGTGCGATTACTTCTCCGTAATCGTCAACAATTTTAAAATAACAGCGGCAATCGGGTTTTATGAGCAGTAAAATGCGTTTTAAAACGGCTTTATCGCTGATATATATCGTTTTTTCCACGACTCCGTTATCATAATTTTTTACGAGAGGCGAAGTGTTTGCAAAATAATGAAAATCGTTGCTTTCGTTATCGGTAACGTTGGCGGTAATAAGGAAAACCGCCATAACGGGAAGGGTAAAATTAGGCGACGTTTTCATCGATACGACGTAGGCTACCGCAAGCGCAATGCCCGCTACCACGCCCAGCGCGCGAAGAGCTTTTTGCACTTTGGGTCTGTAACCGGTAAGGGCGGATACAATCCTTGCGCCGTCCAGAGGACATACGGGAATAAGATTGAACAGTCCGATACCGAGGTTAGCATAGGCAAAATCTTTCGTATACGAAAAACTTTCGGGTATTATCCACCAGAAAGAAATCGTAACGAGAGAAAAAACGAGGTTTGCGAGCGGACCCGCCAGCGCGATTATTACGTTGGAGGTTTTGTCGAGTATTTTTTCGTTGTAAATAACCGCGCCGTACGGCAGCCAAAGCACGTCGCCCGCTCCGTAACCCCTGCCGCTTGCGGCGAGTTTATGGCAATATTCGTGCAACGTTACCGCTATTACGGAACAGAAAAACGCGACGAATCCGAACTTCCATATCAAAAGAACGGCAATCGGAATCGCCAGCGGGTGTATTTTTAATTTCACGCCTTTATCAGGTTAATATTGACGTAATGGCCGATAAACTTGCGTATTTTGCAATTTGCGCTATAAGAAAGCCCAAAGAAACAGCGGTCAGAACCATAACGGGAATAATAAGCAGGTCGGCGGCTTTGTCGCGGCGAAATAGTGAAGCGAGTTTGTTTTTTAAGCCTCTCGCGCTTCTTCTCGGACTGACGTCATAGGACACGTAATCGTTATTGATTATCTGGTTTTCGATGTTTTCCATATCTTCGTATTTCATAATTCACCTCACAAAAATATACTGCGCGTACTCGCGGGATATGTATAAAAGTTTATATTTGATTGACTTTTTGCTTTTTGTAAATTAGAATTCTTTAAGTATAATACGCGATATGCGCGAGGATATATGAAAAATTACGAAAAAGAACTTTTGCCGTTGCTTGGCGAGGTAGAGAAACCCGCAAGATATACGGGAGGCGAATTCAACACGCCGGATATGAATAAACCCGACGCATTCAATTTCTGCATCTGTTTTCCCGACGTGTACGAGATAGGAATGAGCAATCTCGGCATATCCATACTGTATCAGATTTTAAACTCGATGCCGGATATGGTTTGCGAGAGATGTTTCGCGCCCTGGACGGATATGGAAAGGAAACTGCGCGAAAACAATCTGCCTCTTTTCAGCGTCGAGCGCAAGATTGCTCTTACGGATTTCGACGCGGTCGGTTTTTCGGTGCAATACGAAATGCTGTACAGCAATATTCTCTATATGCTTGACCTTGCGAAAATTCCGTTTTACGCAAAAGACCGCGGCGAGGAATACCCGATACTGATAGCGGGCGGGCCGTGCACCGTAAATCCCGAGCCGTTCAAAAAGTTTTTCGATATCGTCGAAGTAGGAGAAGGCGAGTATATGCTGCCCGAACTTCTCGAAGAAATAAAACGGGGAAAGGAACGCGGGCTTTCGAAAACGGAAATTCTCGAAAACTGCAAAAAGATTGAAGGAATATACGTACCTTCTTTGCACGTTAAGGGCGAAAAAGTCAAAAAAGCAATGGTCAGGGATTTCGAAAACGCGCCCGACGCAACGCGACCTCTCGTGCCTAATATCGAAATAGTACACGACCGCGCCTGTCTCGAACTTTATCTCGGATGCGGCAGCGGTTGCAGATTCTGTCAGGCCGGCTTTTATAACAGGGGCATACGCGAAAGAAGCGTCTCCAAACTTCTGAAAACGGCAACCGAAACTATTGAAAACACGGGATTCGACGAGATGTCTCTTTCCAGTCTTTCCACGGGCGATTATTCGCATATAAAGGAACTTGTGGAAAAGCTTAAAATCGTTGCCGACGAAAAACGCATAAAACTATCGCTGCCGTCGTTGAGGTTGTCGAGTTTCGACGGCGCACTTGCGATGAACAGCAGAAAAAGCAGTCTTACGTTCGCGCCCGAGGCAGGCAGCGAGAGACTTCGCGACGTTATAAACAAAAACGTTACCGAAGAAGAAATCCTGTCTGCACTGAAAGAGGCGTTTGCAGACGGCTATACTTCGGTAAAACTCTACTTTATGCTCGGTCTGCCCACCGAAACCGACGACGATATCAGGGGTATAGGCGTTCTCGTTGAAAAAATACGCCGTACGTATTTCGAGATTGCTCACAATAAAAAGCTGAACGTGTCGGTCAGTTGCAGCGTTTTTATCCCGAAACCCGTCACTCCTTTCCAGTGGTGCGCTCAGATAAGCATGGAAGAAATGGAAAGAAAACAGCAATTGCTCAGGGATACTTTCAAGGGTATGAAAGGCGTGTCTCTCAGCTGGCACGACGCCACCACCTCTGCCGTCGAAGGTATCTTTGCAAGAGGTGACGAAAGACTTAACGAAGTCATTGAAGAGGCTTACCTGTCGGGTGCAAAATTCGACGGGTGGAGCGAGTGTTTCAATTTCGACGTCTGGATTAACGCCCTGAAGAAGAAAGGATATACAATCGGGGACTTCAATAAGGAATTTAAAGAAAACGACGAATTGCCGTGGGACGTCATAGACCCGTGCGTGGATAAAAGTTATCTCTGGCGCGAGCACGAAAAGGGAATGCGCGCCGAAAGAACGAGAAATTGCAGGGAAGGATGCAATCTCTGCGGAATTCAGAAAACGACGAAATGTACGATTTGCGGAGGCAGGAAATGATTACTTTGAAATACGAAAAAAAATATCCTTTCGTTTACGTATCGCATATCGACGTTTTGCGCGGAATGGTGAGAATTATCCGCCGTACGGGATTCATACCCGAGTTTTCGAAAGGTTTTAATCCCCATATGCTTCTATTTTTTTCGCCTCCGCTTGCAGTGGGCGTTGCGAGCGAGTGCGAATACGTAACCGCCGATATATCGGGAGTGGACGAAAAGGAGTTTCTCGAAGCTTTCAATAAATCCTGTCCGGCCGGAGTCAGGGCTACCGCCTCTTACGTTACCGAAAAGAACCCGAATCTTGCGGGAAATATCGCGGCGTCGGATTATCTTTTCCCCGTAAAAGACCCCGCCCGCACGGCCGAAATCGTGAGTTTTTTTGAAAAGTGCGACAAATATACGATAGAATTCACACAGAAAAAAGAGATTGTCGAGAAGGAAGTCAGAGGACAGATTAAGGCGGTAAAACCCGTTAACGGCGGCATTACGTTCACTCTTGCCACCGGCAACGACAACCTGCGGGCAGACAGACTGCTTGCGGGACTTAAAAAGGATTTCGGAATTGAAACGGAAACCACGGATATATTAAAAATCGCGCAGTACGTTGCCGAGGGCGGCGGATATACGAACGCGGACGAATATCTGAAACGAGGATAAAATGAAAAAACTGTTTATAGATTACCATCCCAAGCGCGTCTGCGTTGCGATGACCGAAAACAACGAACTTAAAGAGTATTACGCCGAGAAAGCGTCGCGACCAAAAATAGTAGGAAACATTTACAAGGGCAGGGTCGTAAACACCTTGCAGGGAATGAAGGCCGCCTTCGTAAATATCGGTCTTGAAAAAAACGCCTTCCTGTATGCAGGCGAAACGCTTGTGGATAAGAATTCGCTTGGAGAAGGCGCTCTGAAAATGCCGCAGAAACTGAACGTTTCGCCGGGCGACTGTATCATGTGCCAGGTCGTAAAGGACTATTTCGGAACAAAAGGGGTAAGAATTTCGCAGAACATCTCACTTCCCGGAAGACTGCTCGTAATAATGCCGCAGACCGATTACGTCGGTATTTCGCACAAGATATCCGACGAGAAAAGAAAGGAAGAACTTCTTAATCTCGTGAGAGAGAACTGTCCCGAAGGCGTCGGATTTATCGTTCGTACCGCCGCTCAGAACGCCGCGAACGAAGATATCATTAAGGAGATGGGAAAACTCGTTTCCAAATGGAAGAATATCCTCGAAAGTTTTAAGTCCGCGCGGGACGGAGACGTGGTTTACGAGGAAGGCGACCTCATTTTCAGGACGATAAGGGATATCCTGGACGCCGACATCGAAAAAATCGTCGTCAACAGTCCGTTTATCGCGAGAGACCTTAAAGAAAAATTTACGGAGATATACGGCGACCGCGAGGTTGTGGAGTTATATAAGGGAACGGAAAGTCTTTTTACTTATTACAATCTGCAATCGCAGATTTCCAAACTCGTAAAAAGAAAAGTAACTTTAAAAAACGGCGCGTATATCGTCATAGACAAAACGGAGGCGCTGACGGTAATCGACGTGAATACGGGTAAGTACGTCGGCGAGAATGACCTCGAAAAAACTTTTCTGAACACTAACTATCTTGCGGCCGAAGAAATCGCAAAACAACTCAGACTGAGAAATATAGGCGGTATCATTGTCGTCGATTTTATCGATATGGAACTTGCCGAAAGCCGCAAAAAACTGCTCGACGCGTTCGAAAAAGAACTGAAAAAGGACAGAGTCCGTACGAGTAAACCCGTAATGACCACCTTAGGGCTTGTCGAACTTACAAGGAAAAAAACGAGAAGCAGCATCTACGACCTGCTTCTCGAAGAATGTCCGTACTGTCAGGGTGACGGATATGTTTTTTCGGAAGAATACGTAATAATGCGTATCCGCGAAGCGGTTATGAATCTCATAAGCGACGAAGACCCTATGTCTGTCATTGTGACGGTCAACCCCGACGTTTTCAACAAATTGTTTACTTTAAGATATCTGGAACGCGAGTGTCTTACTATATGGAAAGGCAAGCGAATCTACATTATTCCCGACCCGCTGACTCACCGCGAGAAATTTTCCGTTACGACGTCGAACGAGAAAGTGCTGACGCTCCCCGAAAACGCGAAATTGCTGTACTGACGTTCGATGCGCACGGGCGCACCTTCTATATCGGAATATATAAATATATTGAAAAATCGGTTGACACGACCGGTTTTTTTTGTTATATTACAAAACGTGCCGCATAGAAAGGGTTATAAGAGCGTTAGCCACCCCGATAGCGAGACTGGAGAGAGGAGGTAATTTGAATGTACGCAATCATCGCAACCGGCGGAAAACAGTTCAAAGTCGAAAAGGACCAGATTATCAAAGTCGAAAAACTTGCCCTTAACAAAGGCGACAAGGTTTCTTTGGACGTAGTTATGCTTTCGGACGAGGGAAAGGTGCTTGTCGGCGAAGACGTCAAAAAGGCGAAAGTCGAGGCGGAAGTATTGTACAGCGACAAATTCGATAAAATTATCGTTTACAAATACAAAGCCAAGAAAAACGAACGCAAACGTCAAGGTCATCGTCAGCCCTACACCGCGCTCAAAATTTTGTCCATCAAAAAGTAATGACAAAGGTCGGAATCTTTAAAAAAGACGGCAGCATCGTATGCGTCGAGTGCACGGGGCACACCGGATACGGCGTTGAAGGCGAGGATATCGTTTGCAGCGCGTTATCGTCCATAGTGCAGACTGCGGCTCTCGGACTGATGCAGGTGGCGGGTATTGACCTCGATTACGAAACCCATGAAGAGGACGGGTATCTTAAAATGACGCTTCCCGAGCTTTCAAAGGAACGTCGCCACGACGCCGATATGATTCTGAACACAATGTTTCTGGGAATTTTCGATTTACACGAAGGTTTCTCGGATTTTATCGAATTGGAGGTAAAGTAATATGTTTATTAATATACAATTATTTGCTCATAAAAAAGGAACCGGCAGTTCGCACAACGGTCGCGACAGCGCCTCGAAACGCCTCGGGCCCAAACGCTCCGACGGACAGTTCGTGCTTGCGGGCAACATCCTTATGCGTCAGCGCGGTACTAAAATTCATCCCGGTACGAACGTAGGTATCGGCAGCGACGATACGCTTTACGCATTGAAGGACGGCATCGTTCGTTTTGAAAGAAAGGGCAAAAACGATAAACAGATTTCGGTTTACGAAGCCGAATAATAACAAAAAGAAACGCCCCGACGAAAGTCGGGGTTTTTTATTGCCCGGATTGACGAAAATGCGCTGAAAAGATTGCTTGACAAATGCGAAACGACGGATATATTATAATCCTATGGATTATATTGTCGAAAAAGGTAAGATAACCGTTATAAATCCCGAGGATTTCGATATAAGAAAAACTCTCGAATGCGGACAGGTTTTCAGATACGAAAAAACGGGCGACGCGTATGAAATCATAGCGCAGAATCAGCGCGCGGTGCTTCAAAAACGCGAAAATAACGTCGAAATTGAGTGTACGGACGAAAATTTTTTCGTAAAATACTTTGATTTGTGCAAAAACTATGATATAATTAGATTAAAATTAAGCGATAAAGGCCTTTTTCGTGCGGTTATCGATTACGGACAGGGTATCAGGATTCTGAAACAGGACCCATTTGAAACCCTTATAAGCTTCATAATCTCGGCAAACAATCATATTCCGCGCATAAAATCCATTATCGGAAGATTGTCCCGTTCTCTCGGCGAGGATATGGGCGGCTATCGCGCCTTCCCTTCGCCCGAAGCGCTTGCGTCGCAAAGCGAGGAGTTTTATTTCAAAGCAGGTCTCGGATACCGCGCGCCTTACGTTCTCGAAACGGCAAAGGCCGTCGTTAACGGATTTGACCTTAACGCCGTACGCGATATGCCGACGCCGGAGGCGCGGAAAGCGTTGACTTCTTTAAAAGGGGTAGGACCGAAAGTTGCCGATTGCATACTTTTGTTCGGCTACGGAAGGAACGACGTTTTTCCGGTGGATACCTGGATAAAAAAGGTTTACAATTCCTATTACGGACACGAGGACAACCCGCTGAAAATCAGAAAGGCTCTGACGGACAGATTCGGAGATTTGTCGGGTTACGCACAGCAATACTTGTTCTTCTATAAAAGAGAACTTGATTGATATAATATATCGTTAATAAATGGAGGGTTATTTATGAATTCCAAAAAAATCGTTGTTTTAGCCGATATCGAAAGCGTGCGCGTACCTTTCACGTCCTTCGAAAAAGCGCTTAAAGAAGTTTCCAAATACGGCGAAGTCGCCGGTTGCAAATTCTACGGTTACAGTGCAAAACGTACCAAAGACTACGCCGAGTTCATTGCCGATAACAATTACGACGCATTGTCCTCGCTTGCAGGAAAAAGAAAGGGCAAACTCGACCTTCGTCAGGTTATCGACGCAACCCGTCTTGCCGAAAACCGCAAAATCGACGGTATCTTCCTTATGTACGGTAAAGGAAACATCAAGCCTTTAATCAGCTATCTTCGCAATCTCGGCATAGAGGTTTTCGCCGGCGTTATCGAGCCCGACGACAACAGCGCTAAGTGCAATCAGACCATCATTCTCGAAGAAGGTCTTCTTTATACCCAGATTTCGCACGCCGCACCCAAGAAAGCGGCTCCCGCTCCTCGTCCCGCGGCCGCACCCGCACCCGCGGCGCGTCCCGTTCAGGCAGCCAAACCCGCGGCAAGCAACGACGACGACGATATTATCGCCAAACTCGCCGCTCTTCTCGGCGACTGATAAAGCCGCTTAACGGAGAATTGTTCAAAAGACGATTTTCCGCACCGGATTAAATTTTTAAGTCCGCCGACAGTTTTGTCGGCGGATTGCACAATAATAAGACAACAGAGGTAAAAAATGGCAAAAATTACTATTTCGGAGGAATCGTGCAAGGGTTGCGGATTATGCGTCCTTGCCTGTCCCAGAAAAATTCTTGCTATATCCGAACACAGCAACAGGAAAGGTTATTATTACGTCGAAGTTACCGACAAGGAAAAATGCGTCGGTTGCGCCGCGTGCGCGATAACCTGTCCCGACGTAGTCATAGAGGTGGAAAGATGAGCGAGAAAAAACTTATGAAAGGCAACGAAGCCATCGCGGAGGCCGCAATCCGCGGAGGGTGCAGATTCTTTGCCGGCTATCCCATAACACCGCAAAACGAAATTCCAGAATATATGAGCTGGAGACTTTTCGAAGTCGGAGGACAATTCGTGCAGTCCGAAAGCGAAGTCGCGGCAATAAATATGGTTTACGGCGCGGCGGGCGCCGGCGCAAGGGCTATGACGAGTTCGTCAAGTCCCGGCATATCGCTGAAACAGGAAGGAATTTCCTATATTGCGGGCGCCGAACTTCCGTGCGTAATCATCAATATGGTGCGAGGCGGCCCCGGTCTCGGAGGAATTCAGCCTGCGCAAAGCGACTATTTCCAGGCGACGAAGGGCGGCGGACACGGCGATTATCATATGCTCGTTTACGGCCCGTCGAGCGTGCAGGAATGTGTGGATATCCTGTACAACGCATTCGATAAAGCCGACGAATACCGCATACCCGTTATGATACTCGGCGACGGAATGCTCGGACAGATTATGGAGGCGGTAACGCTTCCCGAAATGAAGGACGTCTCGAAACTTCCCGAAAAGAAATGGGCGGCTACGGGAAAAAATACGGGCGAAAACCGTCGTATTATCAACAGCCTGTACATAGAACCCGACGAACTCGAAAGTCTTAACCATAAACTTTTCGACAGATACGCGCTTATCGCGGAAAGGGAAACGAAATACGAGGAATACCTTTGCGACGACGCCGAAATCGTGCTTACCGCTTACGGAACGGTTGCGAGAATTGCAAAATCCGCCGTAAACATTCTTCGCGAGAACGGAATAAAAGCGGGTCTTTTAAGGCCGATAACTCTTTATCCATTCCCGTCGAAAGCTTTTCTGGAAGTCGCAAACCGTCCCTCCGTCAGGAGATTCGTCTGTTCCGAACTTTCGATGGGACAAATGATCGAAGACGTGAAACTTGCCGTCGAGGGTAAAAAACCCGTCGATTTTTACGGCAGGACGGGCGGAAACGTTATGACTCCCGAAGATATCGTGGAATTTGTCAGAACGGAGGTGCTTAAATAATGGCCAAAGTATTTGAAAAAACAAAAATGCTCACCGACGCGCCTTTCCACTATTGCCCTGGCTGTACCCACGGCATAGCGCACAGGCTTGTTGCGGAAGTACTTGAAGAAATCGGCGCCGAGGGTCATTGCATAGGAATCGCCTCGGTAGGATGCAGCGTGTTTGCATACAATTATTTCAATTGCGATATGCTGCAGGCGTCGCACGGTCGCGCTCCCGCGGTCGCAACCGGCGCTAAACGCGCAGACCCGAGCAATATCGTATTTGCATATCAGGGCGACGGCGACCTTGCAAGTATAGGTATGGCGGAAATCGTTCACGCGGCGACGCGCGGCGAAAAAATAACGGTAATATTTATCAATAACGCCATTTACGGAATGACGGGCGGACAGATGGCCCCCACAACTCTCGAAGGACAAAAAGCAACCACCTGCATTTACGGCAGAAATCCCGAAATCAACGGCAATCCCGTAAAAATGTGCGAGCTTCTGGCAACGCTTACCGGTCCGTCGTTCATAGCGCGAGAAAGTCTTGCCGACGTAAAACATATCGTCGCGGCAAAAAAAGCAATCAAAAAGGCTTTCGAACATCAGATGAAAGGCGACGGCTTTACTATGGTGGAACTGTTGTCGAGTTGTCCCACAAACTGGCATATGACGCCCGAACAGGCGTTGGAATACGTCCGCGGAGATATGGAAAAACTCTATCCCCTCGGCGTTTTCAAGGAGGTGTGATTATGGAAAAAATCGTAATTGCGGGTTTCGGAGGACAGGGCGTTCTGTCTCTCGGACAGTTCATCGCATACGCCGCGTTATACGAAGATAAAGCGGTCACCTGGTTGCCTTCCTACGGCCCCGAAATGCGCGGCGGAACGGCAAACTGCAGCGTTGTCGTCGACGACGAAGAAGTAGCGTCCCCGATAATCGCGGTGCCCGATACTCTTATCGCAATGAACACCCCAAGCCTTCTGAAATTCGAGGACAAAGTTAAAAGCGGCGGACTCATAATCGTCAACAGCAGTCTCGTGGACGAAAAGGTCAAACGAACCGACGTTACCGCAATCTACGTTCCCGCAAACGAACTCGCGCACGAAGCGGGCAACGTCAGAACGGCGAATATCGTCGTACTGGGTGCGTATATGAAATACAGCAAACTTTTCCCGAGGGAGGTTATGCTTAATACAATCGAGAAGGTTTTTCACGCAAAACCCAAGGTCATTCCCGCAAACCAGAAAGCCTTCGACATCGGTTACAATCTTTAAAAAATATGCCCGGATATATCCGGGCTTTTATTTTACAGATTTAAGTTTTATCTGCATAAATGATAGTTTAATCACATAATAATGAGGATAAAATATGAAAAAAAGAGAAAAACGCATTGATTATCCCGTGAAAACTATTGCCGAAAATACATATATGATAAGAGATTTCGGCATTGCGAACTGCTATTTGCTCGTCGGAGACGAAAAGGCTCTTTTAATTGACTGCGGAGTGGGAATAGGAGATATTGCGGGCGTTGTAAAAAGAATCACGGATAAGCCCGTTATCGTTGCGGGGACCCACGGCCACGTCGACCATATAGGCGGCGCCGCGGCTTTTTCCGAAATTTATCTGCACCCTCTCGACTGCGGAAAACATTATCGTTTCAATACGAATTTTTTCGTAAGACTGTGCCTGCTTGCGGGAAGTCGGGGAGTCGTCGACAAAAGCATAAAAACGCGCGACCTTATAAAATTCAAAACCAAACCCGAAATAATCGAAATGGAAAACGGACACGTTTTCGACCTCGGAGGAAGGAGGGTGGAAGTTATTCATTCCACGGGACATACGAAAGGCAGCGTTCTGTTTAAGGACGAAAAAACCGAAATACTTTTCGTAGGGGACAATATGTGTCCTTCTCCGTGGCTTTTTCTTGCGAACGCGGATTACGTCGACGAATGGCTGAAAAGCGCAAAAGAAATATATGCGCTGACCGAGGAGTATGAACCGTGGTGGAGTCACGAAGGGGGATTGCTTTCCCGAAAACTCATATCCGACGTTATACGCATAGGAGAGGAAGTAGTAAACGAAAAATTCAAACGGAATCTTCCCTTGCCGTTTATTAAGTTTTATCCTAAAAACGACAGAGTCAACGGCAGTATAGTATTCAGAGTAGCGCACGTGCACAACAAAAGAAATCGTAAATCATAAATGTAAATATTATTGTGTTTTAATAACATTTATGTTAAAATCAAATCGAATATAAAAAATTAAGGAGGTACTATGTCTGTCGGTATGCTATTGAATTCTTCGCTTGCGGCGTCTTTCGGGCAGGAAATCGTTTATCTGTTTCAGGAAATGAACGTTGCGGCGGCAATTTGTCTCGGTATCGGGCTTATTTTGCTTATAATCGAAATATTTACGCCGGGATTTGGTCTTTTCGGCATAGCGGGCGTTATAATGTCGATAATAGGTATCGTATTGCGCGCGACAGCAGGCGGTAGAGGCAATCCCGTTTTTCAGGTTCTGTTGCTGTTACTGTTGCTGATAATCGCATGCGTTCTGGCATTTGTCGTGATGGCGGTATCTTCAAAAAAAGGACTTTTGTCCAAAACGCCGTTTATAATGAAAGAAAGCGCGGTCTCGAAGGGCGTTGCCGAAGGGACAGCCGATTATACGGCGCTCGTGGGAAAACAGGGCAGGACGCTTTGCGCTCTTCGTCCGTCGGGCATTGCCGAAATCGACGGAGTAAGATACGACGTCGTTGCGGAAGGCGAATTTGTGGACGCCGATGAAACCGTCAGCGTATTAAGGGTCGAAGGCGTACGCATCGTGGTAGTAAAAACTAAACTTTAAAATATATCGGAGGTAGTTATGTTAATCAGCGCATTAGCTATGTCGGGCAGTATTACGGCTCTTATCGTCGTTCTTGCCGTCGTAGTAGTTTTACTTGCAATATTTTTTGCACTCGTGCCCGTGGGCACATGGTTCCGCGCACTGGTATCGGGCGCAAGGATTTCGATGGGGCGTCTCGTTGGTATGAGACTTCGCCGCATAAATATCCGTATGATAGTCGAGGCGTATATCAACGCAACAAAAGCGGGTCTCGATATCGATATCGTCGAACTCGAAACGCACTATATGGCGGGCGGCGACGTGCTTAAAGTCGTAAACGCTCTTATTTCCGCGCACAGCGCGAATATCGACTTGTCGCTTCGTACGGCGAAAGCCATCGACCTTGCCGGCCGAGACGTGCTCAATGCCGTTAAGGTAAGCGTCAATCCCAAAGTCATCGAAACTCCCGCAATCGCGGCTATCGCTAAAAACGGTATCGAATTGCGCGTAAAAGCAAGAGTTACCGTCCGCGCCAACATCGCAAGGCTTGTCGGCGGCGCAGGCGAAGAAACCATTATCGCCCGTGTAGGCGAGGGTATCGTTACCACAATAGGTAGCTCTAATTCGCACGAGGACGTTCTCGAAAATCCCGACAGAATCAGTAAAACCGTTTTGCAGAAAGGCCTCGACGCAGGCACCGCATTCGAAATTCTGTCAATCGATATCGCCGATATCGACGTGGGACGTAACGTCGGTGCACAACTTCAGATGGACCAGGCCGAAGCGGATAAACGCATCGCGCAGGCAAAGGCAGAGGAACGCCGCGCAATGGCGGTAGCGCAGGAACAGGAAATGAAAGCGCGTACGCAGGAGATGCGTGCAGAAGTCGTAAAAGCCGAAGCGCAGGTTCCCGAAGCAATGGCGGAAGCATTCAGAAACGGCCGTCTCGGCGTAATGGATTACTATAATATGCAAAACGTTATTGCCGACACCGCTATGCGTAATGCAATAAGCGGCAAAAAACCCGAGGACGTCAATAAATAATGTTTAATTCCATAAGCGATATTTTTTCGGTATCCTTTTCGGTTTTATACTATATTGTCATAGCTGTAATAATCATAGGCAGTATAGTGACAGGGATTAAATTTTTTAAAAAAGCTAATTCCAAAACCGAAGAATCAGATTCCGGGAAAAATAACAATTCATCTTCGTCAACGGCGGAATCCGAACACGATAAGATTATCGGGGAACGTCTCGAACGTCAGAAACAGTCGGGCGGAAAGAAGGCTGCGAAAAAGTATCACGACAAACTTAACCGAAACGTTAATTACGTCGACGATACGAGTAACGCTACGTACAAATCGTCATCCGACGACGACGCGCACAAGCATCCTTCCGCCGCGCCTTCACCCGGCACGAGAATCAGGGTAGAAAAACGGCCTGCGCCGACGGGTAGCATCGGCTACGTAGGAGACGAGGGCTGCGGCGAACACGATAATCTGCGATACGTGCTGGAAGAGGTCGACACGCGTGACAAAGACGCCGATAAGGAAATTGCCGAATTGCAGAAAATTGTGGTTTGGAGCGAACTCATCGGAAAACCCAAATCCGAACGCAACGGCAGATAAAAACAATGAAGACGGCAACGGACAGTTGCCGTCTTAATAATTAAGGAATTATGACGAAAGTAAGATTGAACGACAGACTTATTGCGGTAACGAAACCGCTTGCGCCCGAAAAAAGCATAGTCAAAGGCCGCGATTTCAGAATCACGGTTCTTACCGACAGACTTTTCAGAATAGAAAAATCACGCGACGGACGCTTTATCGATTGCGCTACGCAGACCGTGTGGTTCAGAAACCTCGAAACGCCGCCGTATAAAGCGGAGAATACGGAGGGAGCGGTAAAAATTTCCACTGCTGCCGTTACGCTCGTTTACGACAAACAATCTGGGAAATCAAAAGTGATTTTCAAAGACGGACGAACGGTTAAGTGCAATAATTCGCAAAATCTGAAAGGTACGCAGAGGACGCTGGACGGTAATTTCGGCATATACAGATTTCAGAACGGAATTATGAGCAGGTCGGGCGTTGCGGTAATGCGCGACGACGGGCTTTTGCTTAACTCAGACGGAGAAATCGTACCGAGGAACGCGGACGTTTCGGACGAATACGTTTTTGCTTACGGAAACGATTTCAGAGGCGCGCTGAAAGACTTTTACAGAATAACGGGAGGAGTGCCTCTCGTGCCGAGGTTCGCGCTTGGAAACTGGTGGAGCAGATACCGCGCGTACACGCAGGACGAATACGTCGCGCTGATGCAGAAGTTTATCGACAAAGATATTCCGATAACGGTGGCGACCGTCGATATGGACTGGCACTGGGTGAATATCAACGAAAGATTCGGCACCGACTATAAAGGCAGGAGGTTCCAGAGCCCCGGATGGACGGGATACAGCTGGAATACCGATTTGTTTCCCGACCATAAGGCTTTTCTGAAATGGCTTAACGAGAGGGGATTTAAAGTTACTCTCAATCTGCATCCCGCCGACGGCATTAGACATTTCGAGGATATGTACGAGCAGACCGCAAAAGCGGTCGGTATCGACCCCGACAGCAAAACCGACGTGCCTTTCGACGTTACCGACAACCGTTTTCTCAACGCTTATTTCGATACCGTCCATCATCCTTACGAGGACGAGGGCGTGGAATTCTGGTGGATTGACTGGCAGCAGGGCACTCGCAGCAAAATGGAAGGTCTCGACCCGTTGTGGGCGCTCAATCACTATTTTACTCTCGACAACGCAAGAAAACACCGTCCGTTGATACTGTCGCGATATGCGGGCGCAGGCAGTCACAGATATCCTCTGGGCTTTTCGGGCGACACGTTTATGAGATGGTCGTCTTTGAGAAGACAACCGTATTTCACCAACAATGCCGCCAATATAGGATATACGTGGTGGAGTCACGATATAGGAGGGCATATGCTGGGCGTACGCGACGACGAGTTGTATCTCAGATGGGTGCAGTACGGCGTATTCAGCCCGATAAACAGGCTGCACAGCAGCAACAGCGACCTTATGGGAAAGGAGCCCTGGGCATATCGCGCCGACGTATGCCATTTTGCGGAGGAAGCGTTGCGTTTCAGACATAAACTCGTGCCGTATCTTTATACGATGAATTATAAAACCTGTTCGGAAGGCCGCGCGCTGTGCGAACCGATGTATTACGCCTATCCCTGCGACGAGGACGCCTATAAATTCGGAAATCAATATATGTTCGGCACCGAACTTATGGTTTGTCCCGTTGTGAAAAAGATGAACAAAAGGACGGGCACGGCAAGCGTAAAGGCGTGGATACCGCACGGAAGATGGACGGATATATTCACGGGGCAGGTGTATAACGGCGGACGTGTATTAAAACTTTTCAGAGGCGAGCCGTCTATTCCCGTGCTTGCGAGAGAGGGCGCGATTATTCCTTTGTCGGGTGACGCGGGCAACAGCGTGAAAAATCCCGAAAATCTCGAGTTTCTGATATACAGAGGAAATAACTCTTTCGAACTTTACGAGGACGACGGCGAAAATCAGAATTCCGATACCTCCTTTGTAAAAACGAAATTCGAAGTTTCCGAAAAAGAGGGCGAGACGATAACCTTTAACGTCGGAGGCGCGCAGGGCGATTTGTCGCTTGTTCCGGAAAACCGCAATTACAGTTTATCGTTTGCCGATATTACAAGCGCAGACGTAACGGTTTTCATCGGAGACGAAAAGATAAAAGAGGAAAAATATTCTACACAACCGATAGTCGTTCTGAAAAATATAAAATGCACCGATAAAGTGCGGGTAGTGCTTAAGAATTATACCATCCGCACCAACGTACCGGGAAACGAAGCGATTTCGGGAGTGTTGTCGAGGTTAAAGGGAAGTAACGTCGTAAAGGGATTCTTATATGCGAGCGTTATGAAAAAAGTAAAAAACCGCGATTATAAAACGGCGGTAAAACGCAGTATTCTGCCAGAAAGAATAAAAGAAGAAATATACGAAAATATGAATTGAGGTGGGGGTAAATTATGGCAGTGATTTACGTTCTTACCGCATTGACCGCCGTTTTAAGCGTGGTTATCGTTGCGCTTGAAAACCGCGGAGTGCTGGCAGTTAAATACGTGCTTAAAGCCACGGCAAGTCTCTGTTTTACGATGATTGCCGTACTTGCAATTCTGAAAAGCGGATTCGATAAATGGAAAATGCTGGTGCTTTCGGCACTGATATTCGGAATGCTCGGCGATATTTTTCTGTCGAGCGAAAACGTTGTCGACGACCCGAAGAAGCTGCCCGTTCTTAACGTTGCGGGCGGAGCGTTTTTTGCCGTCGGACACGTCGTGTACGTCATATGGCTTCTGCGCTTTGCGGGAGGTTTCAATCCGTATACGCTGTTCGCCCTTTTCGGGGTGCCCGTCGTTTTTCTGGCGCTTTGCCTGTTAAAAATAATGAAACCCGGAAAGCTGCTTTTGCCCGTAATCGCTTATTCCGCCTTTCTGGGGCTTATGCTGACGGCTTCGGTAAACGCCTACGTTTTTCTCGCGCCGTTGCGCTTAGCGCCGCTGATACTTGCGGGAGGTATTCTTTTTACCCTGTCGGACGGCGTGCTGGCTTATTATAATTTTGGTCATAAGGAACAGAAGAGAATTAAATACGTTTACATGACGGCATATTACGCCGCGCAATTATTGTTTGCATACACATTACTTTTTTAGGAGGAAACACCGATGTACGATTTCGATAAAATAACGGACAGGAAAAACACAAACAGCTGGAAATACGATTTTTACGACGAATACGGAAAGACGCCCGATACGCTTTCGATGTGGATTGCCGATATGGATTTTCCCACCGTACCCGAGGTTTTAAAGAATCTCGAGGACGTGGCGAGGTTCGGAATATTCGGGTATTCCCGGCCGAGGGAGGGCTATTTCGAAGCCGTAAAAAACTGGTTTGAAAAACGTTTCGGCGCGCATATCGAAAACGAATGGATTGTCTTTACTCCCGGCGTGGTATTCGCGCTGAATATGGCTGTAAAGACCTTTACGGAAGAGGGAGACGGCGTGCTTGTTATGCGCCCCGTTTACTATCCTTTTTTAAACGCGATAAACATTAACGGCAGAAAACTCGTAAACTGCCCGCTGGTTTATTCGGACGGAAAATACTCGATTGACTTTGAAAACCTCGAAAAAACGATTGCCGAAAACAACGTTAAACTTATGTTATTCTGCAATCCTCACAACCCCGTGGGACGGGTATGGACGAGGGCGGAACTCGAGGAAACGGCGGGTATTGCAAGACGACACGGAGTTTTCGTGTGTGCTGACGAGATTCACTGCGACTTTACTTATAATAACAACGTTCATACGTCTTTTTTGAACGTAGACAGGGAAAACGCGATGGTATGTACCGCGCCCAGCAAAACGTTTAATCTTGCGGGATTGCAGACTTCGAATATAATAATTGCGGACGAGGAAAAACGCGGGAAATTCCGCGCCGCGGTAAACTCGACGGGATACGAATATCCGAATATTTTCGGCATAACCGCGTGTGAGACCGCTTACCGCTGCGGCGAAAAATGGCTGGACGAGTTGCTGAGTTACGTTTACGGCAATTACGAATATATGGTCGATTTCTGCAGGAAAAACATGCCGGAGGCGAGAATTTCCGATTTACAGGGCACGTACCTCCCCTGGTTCGATATGAACGCATACGGACTTTCTCACGAAGAACTTATGAAAAGAGTCGAAAACGACGCAAGAATATGGCTGGACGAAGGCACGCTGTTCGGACCAGAAGGAAGGGGTTTTATTCGCTTCAATATTGCTTGCCCGCGTTCGGTTGTAGAGGAAGCGATGGACAGGCTGAAAGCCGCTATGGAGAAATAAAGAGAAATGAGACGAAACGGAAACGATACTGCTTTGAATAATGAAAAAATGCCGAAAGGTATGTTTAAACGACTTATTCCGTTCTATAAACCCTATAAAAAGTTATTTTGTCTGGATTTACTTGCCGCATTCGTGATGTCGGTTGCGGGAATTGTTTTTCCCGTTCTCGTGCGCTATCTGCTGTACGATATTCTGGGCGCGGAATTCATGTGGGCAAGTCTTTTCGAAATGGCGGGACTGATGATAGGCGTGAAAATAATCGAGGTGGGGTGCAGATATTATATGACCACCGTCGGACATCTTATGGGCGCTAAAATCGAAAAGGATATAAGAATGAGCCTTTTCGAAAAATATATGCGTCTTCCAACGAGTTTTTACGACGACAATAAGGTGGGCGAACTGATGAGTCGCAGTACGACCGACCTTTTCGACATCACGGAGTTTTCCCATCATTGCCCCGAAGAGCTGTTTATAGTAGTTGTAAAATTTACGGGTATATTCGCCTATCTTATGACAATAAACGTCAAACTGACTTTAATAGTTTTTGCGACTATTCCCGTATTCGTTACCGTTACTTACTTATACAATAACAGGCTCAACAGAATATTCCGCGAGAACCGCAGAAAAATCGCCGAAATCAACAGTCATCTCGAAGATACTCTGTCGGGTATCCGCGTGGTCAAATCCTTTGCCACCGAGAACATCGAAGAAAAACGGTTTGACAAAGACAACGACGATTTCGTAAAGATAAAGAAAAAAAGTTATCTTAATATGGGCGGTTTCTTTTCGTCGGTTACGCTGTTTTCGAGCATTGTCTATATTCTTACGGCGGTTGCCGGCGCGGCCTTTATCAAAAAAGGTTATATCACTACGCCCGACCTTATTGCGTATCTTCTGTTCGTGAATACTTTGCTAAACACCATCGACGTGCTGGTACAGCTTACCGAACAGTTTCAGCAGGGCGTTGCCGGATTTTCGAGATACTGCGCGATTATGGATACTCCCGAGACCGTCACGGACAAGCCGGACGCTTCCGATATCGATAATTTCGACGGCCGTATCGAATTCAGCGACGTAACTTTTGCATATAACGACGGCACCGAGGTTTTGCACAACCTCAACGTCGTAGTGGAAAAAGGCGAAAACGTGGCTATTGTCGGGCCGTCGGGCGGAGGAAAAACGACGATGGTAAGCCTTATTCCGAGGTTTTACGAACCGCAGGCGGGCAAAGTGCTTATCGACGGGAAGGACGTACGCGACGTAACGCTGAAATCGCTTCGGCGTTGCGTAGGTATCGTTCAGCAGGACGTATATCTTTTTAACGGTACCGTGGCGGAAAATATCGCTTACGGCAATCCCGAAGCGTCGCGGGAAGAAATTATCGCCGCGGCAAAGGCGGCGGGCGCCGACGAATTCGTCGGAAAAATGCCAAACGGATACGATACGGTCGTCGGAGAACGCGGCGTAAAACTTTCGGGCGGACAGAAACAGCGGATAAGCATCGCAAGACTCTTTCTGAAAAATCCGCCGATACTTATTCTCGACGAAGCAACGAGCGCTCTCGACAACGAATCGGAACGCGCCGTGCAGGAATCGCTTGACAGACTGGCCGAAGGACGAACCACCCTTACGATAGCGCACAGACTTACTACCGTAAGAAACGCAAAAAGAATTCTCGTTCTGACGGAGGACGGTATCGCAGAGGACGGAAGCCATAACGAACTGATTAAAAAGGGCGGTATATACGCAAAACTGTATAAAACTTACGAAAATTAAAAAACAGGTAAAATATTGATTGCTTTTTGCCCCTCCGCCGTGTATAATTTTAAAATAAAAATTACCGGAGGTAGTTCTATGATAAACAACAAAGGCTCAGCAATCGAATTGCGTACGACTGAAACGGCAATTAAGCTTATCAAAGACAACTTTGAAAGACTACTTGCCGGCGCTCTCAATTTACAGCGTGTATCCGCACCGCTTATTGTTACGTCGGACTCGGGTCTGAACGATAATCTCAACGGGGTGGAGCGCATAGTATCTTTCGACGTTCTCAATAACCCCGGAGTCAGGTGCGAAGTCGTTCAATCGCTCGCAAAATGGAAAAGATACGCTTTGAGTTATTACGGTTTCAAAGCAGACGAAGGACTTTATACCGATATGAATGCCATACGCTGCGACGATTATATCGATAACCTTCACAGCATTTACGTCGACCAGTGGGACTGGGAGAGAGTTATCTCGAAAGAGGAGAGAAACGAGGAATTTTTAAAAAGCATCGTGAGAAAAATCGTGGGTGCCGTCGCAGATACGTCAAATATCGTGAATATGAATTTCCCTGCGAACAATATAAGAATAAACAGGGAAGTGAAGTTTGTAACGACGCAGGAACTCGAGGACGCGTATCCCGACAAAACGCCTAAGGAAAGAGAAAATATAATTACGAAAGAAAACGGCACGGTATGCATTATGCAGATAGGCGGGCTGCTTAAAAGCGGCAGGAAACACGACGGGCGCGCACCCGATTACGACGACTGGTCGTTGAACTGCGACATACTTTTCTGGCTTGACAGCATCGATTCGGCAATCGAGATTTCGAGTATGGGAATCCGCGTAACGCCCGAAGTCATGAAAAAACAGCTTGCCGAAACGGGAGATACGTCAAGGCTTGAACTGCCTTTCCACAAGGCTCTTATGAACGGCGAGCTTCCCCTTACGATAGGCGGCGGCATAGGACAGTCGAGGCTTTGTATGCTTCTTCTCGGAAAGAAACATATCGGCGAAGTACAGGCTTCGGTATGGCCTGAACAAATGATAGAAGACTGTGCAAAACAGGGTATTTATCTTCTGTAATAAAACGATAAACTTACAATTTTGAAGGACGGTATTATAATGCAAAGAACACAAATCAAAAGTATTTACTCCGCCGCCGGGGATTACGCCGGCAAAGAGATAACGCTTGCGGGATGGGCAAGAACGATAAGAGACAGCAAAAATTTCGGTTTTATCGAGCTTAACGACGGAAGTTTTTTCAAAAACTGTCAGGTAGTTTTCGAGCGCGACAAAATCGACAACTACGACGAGATTGCCAGACAAAACGTAGGTGCGTCGCTGATTGTCGACGGAATTATCGAACTTACTCCCCAGGCGAAACAACCTTTTGAAATAAAAGCTACTAAAATCGTCGTGCAAGGTACGTCGACGCCCGACTATCCTTTGCAGAAAAAACGCCACAGTTTCGAGTTTCTCAGGGAAAAGGCTTATCTCCGTCCCCGCACGAATACGTTTAACGCGGTTTTCCGCATAAGAAGCGAGATAGCTTTTGCCATTCATAAATTTTTTAACGAACAGAATTTCGTTTACGTTCACACTCCGCTTATCACCGGCAGCGACTGCGAAGGTGCGGGCGCTATGTTTCAGGTTACCACACTCGACCTCGAAAACGTGCCGAAGGACGAAAACGGCAAGGTCGATTATTCGGAAGATTTCTTCGGTAAAAAAACGAGCCTTACCGTGTCGGGACAGCTGAACGTCGAAACATACGCTATGGCTTACGGTCGCGTTTATACTTTCGGCCCGACGTTCCGCGCTGAAAAATCAAACACCACACGTCACGCGGCAGAGTTCTGGATGATTGAGCCCGAAATGGCGTTCGCCGATCTTGCCGACAATATGGATATGGCGGAGGCAATGGTCAAATACGTCATAAAATACGTTATGAACAGCTGTAAAGAGGAAATCGCGTTTCTGAATCAGTTTGTGGATACGGGACTTATAGCGCGTCTTGAAAACGTCGTCAACAGCGAGTTTGAAAGACTTTCTTATACGAAAGCCGTCGAGTTGCTTCTGCCGCATAAGGACGAATTCGAATTTCCCGTTTTCTGGGGATGCGACCTTCAATCGGAGCACGAAAGATACCTTACCGAAAAGATTTTCAAAAAACCCGTGTTTCTTACCGGTTATCCGAAGGAAATCAAGGCGTTTTATATGCGTCTGAACGACGACGGAAAAACCGTTGCGGCAATGGACCTGCTCGTGCCCGGCATAGGCGAACTCATCGGAGGCAGTCAGCGCGAGGAACGTCTCGACGTGCTTGAAAAACGAATCGACGAGATGGGACTTAAAGCCGAGGATTATTGGTGGTATACCGATCTGAGACGTTTCGGAGGAACAGTTCATTCGGGATACGGTCTCGGATTCGAGCGTATGGTAATGTATCTTACGGGTATTTCGAATATCCGCGACGTTATTCCTTTCCCGAGGACCGTGGGCAACTGCGAGTATTGAGAGGTTTTTAAATGACCGAAAAAGAAAAGGAAAAACTGCTTGCAAAAATGAAAAACCGCGAATCGGGCGACGTGTCGCGTTGCGACGACGACCTCGAGCGAAGCGAAAAGTACATGAAGAAAGGGCAGTACGAACGATCCAAATATAAGGAGTTTTACGACGACGTAAAACTTTCGATAAAAGAGGACTGGTAAAAAAATCCCCCGCTTACAAGCGGGGAATTTAAATTTTATTTCGTTATCAGAGATTTTGCGGCGGCAACTATGACGTCTACCGTTGCGTCTGTTCCCAGCGAACTGTCGACCGTAAGGTGATAATTGTTTAAATCGCCCCATTTTTTACCCGTATAGTAATTGTAGTATTTTTTGCGGGTTTCGTCGGTTTTTTTCACTACTTTTTCGGCCGTTACGGGGTTAAGTCCATAGTTTTTCACTGCGTTTCGAACGCGTGTTTCAAGAGGAGCGTGTATAAAGACGTTAAGTACGCCCGCATTGTTTCTCAATACGTAATCTGCGGCTCGTCCCACTATGACCGCGCTTTCTTTGTTTGCTACGTTCCGAATCACGTTGGATTGCAACAAAAACAATTTGTCATTCATTGTGAGATTGAAATCGGACGACGAAGAAGGGATATAACCCGTAGCCGGCAAGGCGTAAAAGAAACGCTCGGCCGCTTTTTCGTCAAGGTCCTCGATTACTTTTTCGCTCATATTGCTTTCCTGCGCGCTCAGAGCGATAAGTTCTTTGTCGTAAAACTTAATTCCCAGTTTATCCGCAACGAGTTTTGCGACGAACCTTCCGCCGCTGCCGTATTCCCGTCCGACGGTTATAACGATTTTCCCCATACTGTTTACCTCCTTGGCTTATATTTATATTATACCACGCCCGATATCGCAATTCAATACTTGCGTCGAAATTGACAAAAAACTCACGCGTCTGTATAATTGAAATATGAGTATATTCGACGGAAAACTCGATTTGTCGGTAACGGTCGCAAGCGGTATCGAGGCGGTAACGAAACGGGAACTTGAAAGTCTCGGATACGAGCCCGGACCCGCAATTTTCGGAAGAATAGGGTTTAAGGGCGATTTCAGCGACGTTGCGCGCGCTAATATTTTTTTACGCACGGCAAATCACGTATACGTAAATCTTTGCGAGTTTACCGCCGACACTTTCGACGCCCTTTTCGACGGACTTATCGGTTACCGTTTCGAGGACGTTTTGCCCGAAAACGCAAAATTTACCGTCGACGCCAAAAGCAATAAGTCGAAACTTTACGCCTTATCCGCCATACAGAAGGTAGGGAAGAAGGCAATAGCCGAAAGACTTATGCGCGCATATAAGACGGGAACTCTTTCGGAAACGGGGGCGGAATATCATATCGAAATAAACATAGTAAACGACGTTGCGACGGTATGTCTCGATACGTCGGGCGAAGGATTGCACAAAAGAGGATATCGTCCGATAATGGGTCTTGCCCCTATGAAGGAGACTCTGGCCGCCGCAATCGTAACGTTGTCCGTATGGAATGCGGAAAGGCCGCTTATCGACTGTTTCTGCGGCAGCGGAACTATACCCATAGAAGCCGCGTTGATTGCCGCAAACATTGCGCCGGGAGTTAATCGGAACTTTGCGTTCGAACATTTTGAAAACGCACCCACCGTTGCGGATGAAGTGCGCAAAGAAGCAATTCAGCGTGAAAATCGAGATGTTAAAGTGCGTATTTCGGGATTTGATATCGACGCCGACAGTATAAAAACGGCAATGTGCCACGCCGAAAAAGCCGGCGTTAAGGACCTTATACATTTTCAACGGACAGACATGAGAAATGTTTCGACGAAAAACGAATACGGCGTTCTTATAAGCAATCTGCCTTTCGGGGAAAGACTGCTTACCGAAAAAGAATTGCAACCCCTTTACCGGGATTTCGGAAAACTTTTTAAAAGCCTTCCGACCTGGAGCTGCTATGCTTTTACGAGTTATCCCGATTTCGAAAAGTATTTCGGCAGGCGCGCCGATAAAACACGCAAACTTTACAGCAGTCAGCTCGAATGCGTGCTGTATCAATATTTAGGGCCCCGTCCCCCGAAACGCGACGGTAAGGAGAGATTATGAAAAGAAACGGAATGTGTCCTGTTTGTTTTATCAAACGCTTTTTTACCATGCCTTCGAAGGTGAGCGAAGTTTATCCCGAAGGATTATACGATAACGGCGCGGCTATGACGCCTCCGATGGGATGGTCGAGCTGGAATACCTTTAAAAATCGAATCGACGAAAATCTTATTTACGATACGGCCGTCGCGATGAAAGAAAAGGGTCTTCTCGATGCAGGCTATCGTTTTGTAAATATCGACGATAACTGGGTCTGCAATAACAGAGACGAGAACGGACGTATGCAGTCGGACCCTCTGACTTTTCCTCACGGAATTCCCGCGCTTGTCGAAAAAGTCAATGCGCTCGGGATAAGTCTCGGCGTTTACAGCAGCAACGGCACCGCTACCTGCGAGGACCTTACCGCAAGCCTTTATCACGAGCGTCTTGACGCCGAAACGATAGCCGAATGGGGCGTGGAATATTTTAAATACGACTTTTGCCACAACGAGCCTATGTCGGAATACGCGCCCCTCGTCTATGCCGTAACCGTCAGCGGAAATTGCGAGCCTGCAACCTATCAATGCACGGAGGCGGTTCTTTCGGGGCTTGCAAGAAGAATGCCCACGAAAAAGACCGAATGCGGCAAATACGTATCGGGTCTTGATAGAAGAGAAGGCGCAATGACCTTCGAAAACGTCGAGGTAAAGGACGCGGGCGAATACGACCTGACCGTTCATATCGTCAAACACGGCAGATACAAAAAATGTCTTATGATAGAAGTAAACGGGAAAGAACGCGTTACCGTTGATTTTCCCGACCAGAAAAAGTACAACGATACGGCAAAATTTTCAGTAAAGGTAAACCTTGAAAAAGGGAAAAACTCGATAAAACTTTTCAATCCCATAGGAAGTCGCGCGGACAGCGCGATGCTGCAATACCGTCTTATGGGACGGGAACTCAAAAACGCCGCGACGAAAGTTTCGGCCGAAACGGGAAAACCTCGCAAAAACATAACTTTCTCAATTTGCGAATGGGGATGGAATCAGCCGTATAAATGGGGACGCCTCACCGGTAATTTATGGCGCACCACGCCCGATATCCGTCCGTTCTGGCCGTGGATAAAGATTATTTATAACCATAACGTAAAACTTTATAAATACGCGGGTCCCGGGGGATGGAACGACCCCGATATGCTTGAAGTCGGCAACGGAAAATTGACGCGCAATCAGAATCGCTCGCACTTTGCGTTGTGGTGTATGATGTGCGCGCCGCTTATTCTCGGCAACGACCTCAGAAGCATATCCGACGAGGTTCTGAACATAGTAACAAACAAAAATCTGATTGCCGTAAATCAGGACGCGCTCGGAGTGCAGGCAAAGAGAATCTCGAAAGGCGTCGTCGATACCCTCGTAAAACCTCTGTCCGACGGCAGCGTTGCGGTGTGTTTATTCAATAAGGGAGGAAAGAAAAAACGCAAAATCGATATAAATCGCATAGCCTCTGACGAATATTCGGGATTGGAAAAGAAATCTTCTTACGAGGTTAAAAACCTTTGGACGGACGAAAGGTTTACGTCGGACGGCGTATTACGCGTGGGGATAGACAAACACGATTGCGCCGTGTTCATAATAAAATAACGTGTTCATAATATAACAAAAAAGGACGGTCGTGAGACCGTCCTTTTAATCAGTCGGTTTATTCCTTTCCGTTCCAGCAATAGGTGCAAAGTTTATTCTTATCGCATCCTACGGCCGAAAGAGTGTCGTCAAGCGACAGATAGTTCAGCGACGTGAATTTCAGTTCCTTTCTGATTTCTTCGACCATATTTTTGTATTCGTCGGTAGACGGGTCGGAATATAGATGAAGTTTTTCCTGAGCTTTTTCGCCTTCGAGGCGCGCTATCACTCTGCGGGTAATAAGGTCCATATCCGATGTCGAACGCGAGAAATTAAGATATTTACAGGCAAACAATACCGGCGGACAGGAAAGTCGCACGTGCACTTCTTTTGCTCCGCTTCTGTAAAGAAAATCCGTCGTTTCGCGCATCTGCGTGCCCCTTACGAGAGAATCGTCGATAAGCACGAGTTTTTTATCGCGGATGAGAGTGTCTACGGGAATCAGTTTCATACGGGCGATTAAATCGCGGCGGTTCTGGTTCACCGGCATGAACGAACGCGGCCAGGTGGGCGTGTACTTTATAAAAGGACGGGAAAAAGGTATTCCCGAGCGGTTTGAATATCCTATAGCGACGGCAGTACCCGAATCGGGAACGCCGGCAACGCTGTCCGACGATAAATTTTTGTCGGCGTCGGCAAGCTTTGCGCCGCATCTGCAACGCATTTTTTCGACGTTTACACCCTCGTAACAGGCTGCGGGATAACCGTAATACGTCCATAGGAAAGTGCATATCCGCATTTCTTTTTTGGGTTCCGATAGGACGGTTACTCCGTCGGGCGTAACGAAGTCGATTTCGCCCGCGCCGAGTTCCTTAAAGTCGGAATACTCGAGATTAAGATAGGCAAACGACTCAAACGATACGCAGAACGCGTCGGATTTTTTGCCGATGAAAGCGGGCGTACGGCCGAATCTGTCTCGCGAAACGTAAATGCCGTCGGGCGTAAGCACTATTACCGACAGCGAGCCGTCTATTACGCTCTGAACGTATTCGAGTCCTTCATTGATAGAATCTTTTTTGCTTATGAGAGCGGCGGTAAGTTCCGTCGGGTTGACGTCTCCTCCGCTCATTTCGAGAAAGTGCGTGGACTTTTTGTCGAGGGAAGAGGCAATCAGCTCGTCAGCGTTATTAATGCGTCCGACGGTCGTTATCGCAAAGTTTCCGAGATGGGAACGCACCAGCAGTGGTTGCGGTTCGCTGTCGGAAATGCAACCTATGCCGAGAGGACCGTGCATTTCGGTAACGTCCCTTTCGAATTTCGTGCGGAAAGGCGAGTTCTCGATATTATGAATGGCACGCTGAAAACCGCTCTCCCCGTAGACGGCCATTCCGCCGCGCTTGGTGCCGAGATGCGAATGATAATCCGTGCCGAAGAAGAGGTCGAATACGCAATCGTTTTTCGACGCTACTGCAAAAAATCCGCTCATAGTAAAATCTCCTTATAAATTATAAACCCCGCGGAAAATCCGCGGGGATATCTTATTCGTATTTGTTTTCTCCCGTGAGCCAGTTTACGGTCCACGTGTGCGGGATATGTTTTTCGGTAAAATAGATTTTCACCGTATTGTCTCCGAGATAGTCCACAAAATCCACGTGCTTGTCGGATTTGGTATAAATCTCGTTAAGAAAATCGAGTTGCTTCGATGAAAAATCGTTTACGTTATCCGATATGAACAACAGACGGCCGAACGTCTTATTGATTTCGGCAACAAGGCGTTTTTCGGACGGCGTATATTTTAAATTTACGTCGCGCATAAAGAATACGTCGGGGTCGTTACCGAAAGCGCGTCCGTCGAGACCTCGTCTGAAAACGGTGTTTTGTATGGCGGTCTGTGTGGATACTATTTCGTTGTTCGTAAGAGTGTAAATAAAGCGCGGTTTAAACTTTATGTCGACGTCGGAGCCTATGCGGCAGTAATCGAAACGGCCGAAAGCAGGGGCGAGGGGAACGCCGCAACCTAAGATGAGTTTATCGCCGCAGCATTTTCTTAAAAACTCGCAGGCGTCGTCCATTATTTCGCCGCGGGTGCGGTTGTTGAAAGGTATCAGACAGGCGGCATAAAGGAAATCGAGCTTTACCATATCGAAGCCCCATTCGTTAAGCACGGCGTCGAAAAATCCGCGGATATAGTCGGCGCATTCCTTAATATAGAAATTCAGCGTATAACACGGGCGGCTTCCGAGCATTCCGAAAACGGGTTTCCCGCATTTGTCTTTAAGTATCCAGTCGGGATGTTCTTTTGCGACCTTGCTGGTTTTTTCGACGTAAAACGGTGCAAGCCACAGCCCAGCGAGATATCCTTTTTCGTGAATTTTATCGGCGACGTATTTCATGCCGTGCGGAAATTTTACGGTATCGGTAATAGTCCAGTCCCCGACTTTGGTCTGATGTCCGTCGTCAATCTGAAATATATCGATTTTATCGGCACGGGAAAGACCTTCGAGGTCGCGCAGAATGATTTTTTCGTCGATGTTCGTAAAGTAGTTGTACCAGCTCGTATATCCCGTCGTATGACCTACGCGCGCGGGTCTGACGTCAAGCGCGGCAAAATATCCGTCGAAAACTTCGTCGTACGTCCCGTTCAGAAACACGAGGTCGAACAGAGTGTATTCGGATGTTATCGTTTTTCCTTCGACGTCCTTTTCGACGACGATAAAATCGGCGTTCATATCGAAGTTGATTATCGTCCAGCCGCTTCTTTCGGACAGCGAACCTAAAAATTCGTATTCGCGTCCGTTTCTGACGTAACCGAAAGTGTATCCGTGAACATAACCTTTTTTCTTGGGATAGGATTTGAAATTGTAGTCCCCGTTGATTGCCGCGATTTCACGGCCGATTCGGATTTTATTGAGGGGGAAACGAATACCTTTCTGCAATTCGTCACTTTTCCATTCCTTCGTAAGCGACCAGCTCTGATAGCCGTTTGCGAGTACGGAAGTCTCCTTCGAGAAGGAGTAAGGACAGGAAATCTCGGCGTGAACGAGTTCCATCTTCCGTTTGGGCAGAATCCGGACCGTCAGTCTGTTGCCGTCGCGGGCAACGTCAAGCCCGAAGTCATCGTTCGAGGCGTCGGCCGTGCGGCCGTTGCCGCCGACGTTATAACAAATGCGGAATTTAAGGGAATCGAACATAAGAGTACTCCTTTAATACATTACGATATAATCCTCGCGTTCGGCGCCGACCGAAACGTATTTGATTTTCGCGCCGACGGCGTTTTCGATAAAGCGTATATATTCGAGCGCCTCTTTGGGCAAATCCTCGGGTTTACGGCATTTACTTACGTCGCATTTCCAGCCTTTAAGTACGGTAAATTCGGGTTTGGCGATATTCAGGTCTTCGCCGAAGGGGAACTCCGTGGTGATTTTGTCGCCCACTTCGTAAGCCGTGCAGACGGGAATGGTGTCGAGATAACTTAAAACGTCAAGTTTGGTAAGCGCGATTTCGTCGGCACCCTGCATTCTTATGCCGTAACGGCTTGCAACCGCGTCGAATGCGCCTACGCGTCTCGGACGTCCCGTTGCCGCGCCGTATTCGCCGCCCGCTTCGCGCAGGTCGTTTGCGAATTTTCCAAACGCTTCTACGGTAAACGGGCCTTCGCCCACGCAGCTGCTGTAAGCCTTCATTATTCCTATTACGTTGTCGAGTTTGAGATTAGGCACACCGGCTCCGATAGGGGCGTACGCTGCAATCGTGTTTGACGAAGAAGTATAAGGATTTATGCCGAAATCGATATCGCGAAGCGCGCCAAGTTGTGCCTCGAACATAATGCGCTTGCCTTTTTTTGCGCAGTCGTTGAGATAAAGTCCCGTATCGGTAACGTAGGGCAGAAATTCCTTTGCGAGTTGTCTAAGATGAGTTTTAAGTTCGTCGGCGTCGACCGGCGTGCTTCCGTAAGCCTTTTCGATAAAGAGGTTTTTCCATTCCACGATGCCGTCGATTCTCTTGTCGAGTGCGTCGGGGAAACGTAAATCGCCCATACGAATAGCCTTTTTAAGGTATTTATCGCCGTAAACGGGCGCTATTCCGCGACGTGTGCTGCCGTATTTCGCGTCGCCGAGTCTGTCCTCCTCAAGGCAGTCCTGACGGACGTGATAGGGCAGGCAGATTATCGCGCGGTCGCTTATTTTAAGGTTTGCGGGCGTAATTTCGATACCCTTTTCGCGCAGAGATTCCATTTCCTTATGAAGATGGGTGAGGTCGATAACCATTCCGTTGCCCATTACGCAGGTAACTTCCGGACGGAGTATCCCCGAAGGAAGAAGATTCAGAATGAATTTGCCGCGCTCGTTTACCACGGTGTGCCCGGCGTTGTTTCCGCCCTGATATCTTACGACCACGTCGTAATCCTGACTGAGAAGGTCGACCATGCGTCCTTTGCCTTCGTCGCCCCAGTTGATACCTACTATCGCTGTAAGCATATATATCCTCCAAAACTTTGAATTCGAATTAAGAAATACATTTGATATTATATATAATAAAGCAATATTATGTCAAGGTTAAACGGCGCGAAAAAAAAGGTTTTTCATTTGAAAACCTTTTCGAAATTTTTATGAAAAATCATATCGCGTTCCTCGTCCGTCAGGGGTAACGCAAGAAATCTTTCGATCTCCTCGTCGGGGCGCCACATAGGGAAGTCCGTGCCGAAAAAGAATTTGTCCGCGCCGAGTTCGTGTATGATATCGACCGCCGTTTTTCCGTCGAGGAACATAAGCGACGACGAGGTGTCGAACCAAACGTTTTCAAGACCTTTGTATCCGTGTACGTGTTCCCATTCGCTGTAACCGCCGAAATGCGCCCCTATTACGGTCAGCCCTTCGAATTTTCTCGCAACGTTCTGCAACCTTTCGGGATTGCTGTATCTGTATCGTTTGTCACCCGTGTGAAAAAGGACGGGGAGACGGCCTTCCGCGGCGCGGTAAATTTTTTCGGCTTTCGGCTCGTCGATGGCGAAGTGCTGAAAATCGGGGTGAAGTTTTATGCCCTTAATGCCGTTTGAAATTGCAAAATCTATTTCGTCTTTTATTTCCTGCTCGTCCATATCGGGGTGCAAAGTCATAAATCCGATAAATTCCGGATGAGTTTCAATTTCCGAAATAATATATTTATTGATGCTTTTTACCTGATGAACCGTCGTTGCCGTCGAATGAACAACAAATTTTGATATACCTGCCGACTTTCCTTCGCTAAGCAACAATTCGGGGGTACCGGCTGCGTTGCTCATTTTAATATTGTAGAAATCGCCTATTGCGTCAGTGGCTTTCGATGCGATTTTATCGGGGAAAATGTGTGCGTGCGCGTCTATGATTTTTTGCATATATTACCTCTTGATTTTTAATATTTTATCATATATCACGCACAATGGCAAGTAAGGAAATTATAAAGTGCTGACGTTTTGAAAATAGGATAAGAACCGATAAGAAAAACTGTTGAAATAGCAAACATTATATGGTATAATATTTACTATCTTATATGAGGAAGGAAATTATGACAGACGTTACCGAAATTCAACAGAAGCAAAAGAAAAAAGCGTTGACCGGCAACATGTGGATTTATGCTCTCGGCGTTATGGGCATCAACTTTGCAATCGGTCTTGTAAACAGTTACCAGGCGGAGTTTTTCAACAAAATTCTGCATGCCGATCTTATTGCGGTTGCCATTATCATTCTGGTTGCGAAATTCGTAAGTATTTTTGCCGATTTTATCATAGGAAACCTTATCGACCGCGCCAACTTTAAATCGGGCAAAATGCGGCCGTGGATACTTTTTTCGGCTTTTCCGCTTTTCGTATTCACGATGTTTTCGTTTGCGGGATTCAGATTTCCCGATACCGCGGGCGGCCGCGTCGGAATGTACGTTTACATAACCGTAATTATCATTTTGTGGAATGTGAGTATGACTATGGCGGATATTCCGTCGCAAGGTATGCTCAAAATGGTAGCGGGGACTCCCGACGACATCAATAATGCCGCGGGCGTTGCAAATACGCTTAAATCGATATCTCTTGCCTGTTCGGGCGTGTTTATCACCATCGTCTGTATGCTTACGGGGTCGGGAGACGTCGGCTGGAAAGAATATCTTATAACTTCGGCGGTCCTTGCGGGAATAGGACTTGTTTTGCAACTTCTTATGTACTTTAAGGGCAAGGAGGAATACAAAGTCAACGTCAGTTCGGCAATGAGTTTCAAAGAAATGTTCAGGGAACTTAAGGGCAACAGAATGATACAAATCGTTTTGTTTACGTACCTTCTGGGATTCGGCCGCAATATAGGTTTAAGTATTGCCGTTCAGGCTTCGTGCATTCTCATCCGCGACGGTATCGACCTTACGGCGTTGGGGCTCGGATATATGAGCGGCGACGCCTGCAGCTGGGCGATAGGCATTACGTCGGCCGCCTCGAGTATGGTTACGATAGTGCTCAATCCGATGATTAACAAAAAACTGGGCGAGAAAAAATACTTTATTATCGCCGGTTTTTACGGTTTTGCCGTATGCCTTATCGGATATCTCGTTTACATTTTCAGCCCCGAAACGTCGTTTGCAAGAAGTATCTGGGCGATATTCATTTATCAGTTCTTCCTCGGTTTCGCGTACGGTCCCAACGGCTATCTGCCTATGGTTATGACCTCGGATATCGTCGACTATCAGGAATGGAAAACGGGCAAACGCACGGAAGGTACGCAATTTGCAATTTTGTCGATGTCAAATAAACTTTCCAACGCATTGTCGGTTTCTTTGGGACTGTTGCTCATCGGCGCGATAGGTTATCAGGCCGATAAGTATGCAGAGGTCGCAAAGGTCGGTTACGACGCCGCCGGTAAACTCGTCGACAGGGCGGCTAATATCGAGTCCATTCACGGTTACGTTACCGCCGGCATGCAGAATAAGGCGTGGGCGATATATTTCCTGCTGCCGGGACTTTGCATGCTTGCAAGTTCGTTGATAATGTTCTTTTATAAAATCGACGATAAAACCAAAAAACAGATGCGCGAAGAACTTGCTTTGCGGCACGCCGGGAATGCCGTTTTATCGTCAGACGGAGCGGACGCGGCCGTGTTTGGGGTGGAAAATCCCGTTGATGCCGTTGGAATTGCCGAGGCCGGAACCGAAGAAAACAACGGATAAATTAACAAAACTGAAAATATTAAAGCGTGCCGCGGCACGCTTTATTTTTAATAAGGTTTCTAAAAAACTATTCTATTCTCCGCTATCTAATGATAAATATTTTTCGTAGTATTCTTTTTGCTTGGAATGATTAAAGGTCTGATATTTCTATCAGACCTTTAATACATGTATGGAGCGGGTAACGGGAATCGCTCCGAAACCCCTGCGGGGCGCAAAGCGCAACTAACGTTGTTTCTATCACGCCGTGGCCTGAAAACTTGCCACAGGCAACTTTCCTTAACGGCCCGTTCGATTCCCTGATAAATAAGAAACCGTCCGTTGACGGACGGTATTTTGGAGCGGGTAACGGGAATCGCTCCGAAACCCCTGCGTGGCGCAAGGCGCAACTAACGTTGTTTCTATCACGTCGTGGCCTGAAAACTTGCCACAGGCAACTTTTCTTAACGGCCCGTTCGATTCCCTGAAAATAAGAAACCGTCCGCTGACGGACGGTATTTTGGAGCGGGTAACGGGAATCGAACCCGTGACCACAGCTTGGGAAGCTGTTGTTTT
>ENA-OROK01000026-OROK01000026.1-human-gut-metagenome-genome-assembly--contig:-NODE-26-length-160197-cov-22.256810_pt1 | contig 160197 bp, 144 predicted proteins | sample MGYA00242127_ERZ509046 | MGnify/ENA primary metagenome ERZ509046 (study PRJEB26280, sample SAMEA2338728) | human gut metagenome | biome: human gut; feature: human-associated habitat; material... | reverse complement strand
CAACCACTTCTTTTGCTCGCTCTTGAAGATTCACTCATTCACCCTCTTCCTTAAAAAATTCACGCACAGCGAATACGTAATTGTGTGCTGATTTTATTGTTCCTGAGACGACTAAAAAAATCAATTAAATTTTAGACACATTTTTTGAAATGTGTGCGTAAAATTATAAGAAATGTTAATTGACATATATGGAATAATAAGTTATATGAAAACACAAGAACAGTTATTTTATCCCTGATACTGGGCAGCGGATTTTCGTATGCAGCCAGCTACATTGTATATTTATATACAAAGAAGAATTTATACAGTTATATTTTTAAATTCACATTAAAAGATGTAATGCCGGCAGTTATTATAATTTTAATAATATATGCACTTGCATTTATCCCTTCAATAATCAGCATTAAAAAGATTAATGTGACGAAGGACCTGCAGACTGACAGATAATAAAAACCTTGGGAAACCGTTAATATGATTTTCCAAGGTTTTTAACATATATTATTTCGCTTCAAGTTTATCAAAGATATATCCGAGAACGGGAGCCATGCCCACAAACTCACAGCCGTAAGAGTATTCATCATCCTCTAACGCTTCACAACGGATAATTTTAACAACGCTGTAAAGGATGGAGTCCTCATCGTCAAAAGTAAGTGCGGCATTAAAATAATAATTCATTGGAAGAATGCTTTTTGTAATAAAACCGATACCCGATCTTGAAACATCCTTGACCTCAATAGGCGAGTCAATTTTAATCATATCCGCATTCTGGTCAAAAATGTTGGATACAACAAGGTTAAGCTTGACCTTAACTCTTTTGTGGCGTCTTTTATCAACCATATGTATTTCCTCCCGGTAATTTTCTACATTTATAATTATAACTAATATCCATTATAAAACAATACTTATTTTATTTATTTTAGTAGGTATTGACGTTGACTTTATAAAACTTGGTGTACTATAATCGTACTATAAAAAATTGCATAAATATATGGAGGACAATAACATGCAGGAATATAAGCCTTTTAAAGAGGGTAAAGTACGAGAAGTATATGATAACGGTGACAGCCTTATAATGGTTGCAACTGACAGAATATCAGCCTTCGATAACATTCTTAAAAATAAGATAACAGATAAGGGTGCCATATTAACACAGATGTCTAAGTTCTGGTTTGATTTTACAAAAGATATAGTACCTAACCATATGATATCAGTTGATAATAAGGATATGCCTGAATTTTTCCAGAAGGATGAATTTAAAGGCAACAGCATGATGTGCAAGAAGTTAGAGATGCTCCCTATTGAATGTATCGTAAGAGGATACATTACAGGAAGCGGTTGGGCAAGCTACAAGGAAAACGGAACCGTCTGCGGAATTAAGCTCCCTGAAGGACTCAAGGAATCAGACAAGCTTCCTGAGCCTATATATACTCCAAGTACCAAGGCAGAGATAGGACTCCATGATGAGAATATATCATACGAGCAGAGCGTAGAAGTTCTTAAGAAAATTTATCCTGAAAAGGGTGAAGAATATGCAGCTAAGATTAAGGAATATACAATCGCTTTATATAAGAAATGTGCAGATTATGCTTTAAGCAAAGGAATTATCATTGCCGACACCAAATTTGAATTCGGTCTTAACGAAAAGGGTGAAGTTGTTATCGGTGACGAAATGCTCACACCTGACAGCTCAAGATTCTGGCCTCTTGAAGGATATGAAGCAGGCAAGTCACAGCCATCATATGACAAGCAGTTTGTAAGAGACTGGCTTAAAGCTAATCCTGACAATGACCTCCTTCTTCCTGAAGAAGTTGTTAAAAAGACTGTTGACAAATACAAAGAGGCATTTGCATTACTTACAGGCAAAGAATTTAACATCTGATACCTGGAGGTATATATATGATAGAAACAAGTAATTCAGACAATATTGAAGAAAGTGAAGTGCATGAAGAATGCGGTGTATTCGGCGCTTACGATTTTGATGGCAACGATGTTGCCACAACAATATACTACGGACTGTTCGCGTTGCAGCACAGAGGACAGGAAAGCTGTGGTATTGCGGTAAGCGATACGGAAGGACCTAAGGGAATTGTTAATTCCAGAAAGGATATGGGATTAGTAAGTGAAGTTTTTGATGCAGAATCACTTGAGAAATTAAAAGGAAACATTGGTGTAGGACATGTAAGATATTCTACGGCAGGAAGCAGTTGCAGGGAAAATGCCCAGCCTCTTGTTCTTAATTATGTTAAAGGAACACTGGCACTCGCTCATAACGGCAACCTTATAAATGCTCCTGAACTCAGGGATGAACTTTCATACACAGGTGCGATTTTCCAGACAACCATAGATTCAGAGGTAATCGCATATTACATAGCAAGGGAACGTCTTAAGACCTCAAGCGTCGAAGCGGCGGTAGTCAATGCCATGAAAAAAATAAAGGGGGCATATTCTCTTGTAGTAATGAGTCCCCGTAAATTAATTGCGGCAAGGGATGTTTTCGGCTTTAAGCCGTTAAGTATCGGAAAAAGAGACAACGCATATTTCGTATCCTCAGAGACCTGTGCATTTTCAGCTATCGGTGCAGAATTTGTAAGGGATGTGCTTCCGGGAGAAATAGTCACAATAACACCTGATGGTATAAGCTCAGATACTTCAGGATGTATTAAAAAATGCGCAAGATGTATTTTTGAATACATATATTTTGCCAGACCGGACAGCTACATTGACGGTGTAGGAGTATACAGTTCCCGTATTATGGCAGGCCGTATACTTGCAAAGACCCACCCTGTGGAGGCTGATATTGTAGTAGGTGTGCCTGAATCAGGTAATGTGGCCGCACTTGGATATTCCATGGAATCAGGAATACCTTACGGAATTGCATTTATGAAAAACAGCTATGTAGGGCGTACTTTTATTAAGCCTAAGCAGTCCCAGAGAGAGACCAGTGTTAAAATTAAACTCAATGTTTTAAAAGATGCGGTAAACGGTAAAAGAGTTATTATGATAGATGACTCCATTGTGCGGGGAACAACCTCGGCAAGAATAGTAAAGATGTTAAAAGATGCAGGTGCTACCGAAGTTCATGTAAGAATAAGTTCGCCTCCGTTTTTACATCCATGTTATTTTGGAACTGATATTCCATCGGATGACCAGTTAATAGCGCATGACCACACCGTAGACCAGATATGTAAATATATCGGGGCAGATTCACTGGGTTACCTTGATGTTACAAGATTAAGTGAACTCATAGACGGTAAGACCGATTATTGTGATGCCTGCTTTACCGGCAATTATCCTATAGAACCGCCGACAGAAGATATCCGTGGCGAATATGAAAAATAAAAGGAGATTTAAAATGGCAACTGACAGATATCAGACACCTTTGGCTGAAAGATATGCAAGTAAAGAAATGCAGTATATTTTTTCGCCTGATAAAAAATTCAGAACATGGAGAGCACTCTGGATTGCTCTTGCGGAATCAGAAAAAGAACTTGGACTTAATATTACGGATGAGCAGATAGAAGAACTTAAAGCTCACAAAGATGATATTAATTATGAGGATGCAAAGGCAAGAGAAAAAATTGTAAGACATGATGTAATGTCACATGTATATGCTTATGGTTTACAGTGCCCTAAGGCAAAAGGAATTATCCACCTTGGAGCAACTTCATGTTATGTAGGCGATAATACTGACCTTATAATAATGACAGAAGGACTTAAACTTGTCCGCAAAAAACTTGTGAATGTAATCAACGAACTTTCAAAATTTGCAGATGAATATAAGGCACTTCCTACTCTTGCATTCACACATTTCCAGCCTGCCCAGCCAACAACCGTAGGTAAAAGAGCAACTCTCTGGATGCAGGAACTTCTTTTAGACCTTGAAGACCTTAATCATGTTATTTCAACAATGAAGCTTCTCGGACAGAAGGGTACAACAGGAACACAGGCAAGTTTTATGGAGCTTTTTGAAGGCGACCAGGATAAAATACGCCGTCTTGATAAGATGATAGCCAACAAAATGGGATTTGAGGATACATATCCTGTTTCAGGCCAGACTTATTCAAGAAAAGTAGATACCAAGGTTGTGAATGTCCTTGCCGGTATTGCCGCAAGTGCCCACAAGTTTTCTAATGATATAAGACTTTTACAGCATTTAAAAGAAATCGAGGAACCTTTTGAAAAGACACAGATTGGTTCATCAGCAATGGCTTATAAGAGAAATCCTATGAGAAGCGAAAGAATAGCGAGCCTTGCTAATTATGTTATGTCAGATGTTATGAACCCTGCAATCACAAGTGCGACACAGTGGTTTGAGAGAACTCTCGACGATTCCGCTAATAAAAGAATGTCTGTACCGGAAGCATTTCTTGCAGTAGACGGTATACTTGACCTTTATCTCAATGTTGTAGACGGACTTGTTGTATATGACAAGGTAATTTACAAACATATTATGGCAGAGCTTCCTTTCATGGCTACAGAAAATATTATGATGGATGCCGTAAAAGCCGGCGGAGACAGACAGGAACTCCATGAACGTATCAGAACTCTTTCCATGGAAGCGGGCAGACGTGTCAAAGTGGAAGGTCTTGACAACAATCTCCTTGAACTGATTGCTGCCGACCCTGCATTTAATCTTACACTTGAGGATTTGCAGAAAAATATGGATCCTTCATTATACACAGGACGTTCAAAGTGGCAGGTTGAGGAATTCCTTTCAGAAGTTGTAAAACCTATCCTTAACGAATACAAAGATGAACTTGGATTAACAGCGGAAATCAACTGTTAATACATCATTACAAAAGAGTTGCCGGTACTGTGCTGTACAGTTGCTGACAACTCTTTCTTTACATATTTGATAATTTAAGGTATACTATTCACGCAGTCTTTAAAAGCCTGCAGTTATTTATATAAAAGAGGAGGATCACACATGGTAAGAGCAATAGTTGGCGCTAACTGGGGTGATGAAGGCAAGGGCAAGATTACGGATATGCTTGCCGAACAGTCAGATATTATAGTAAGATTCCAGGGAGGAAGTAATGCAGGCCATACGATTATTAATGATTACGGCAAGTTCGCTTTACACTTACTTCCATCAGGCGTTTTTTATAATCATACGACAAGTGTAATTGGCAATGGTGTGGCACTTAATATACCATATCTTTTCAATGAAATTAAATCACTTGAGGACAGAGGCGTACCAACACCTAAGATTCTTGTATCAGACAGAGCACAGATACTTATGCCATATCATGTTGATTTTGATACATACGAAGAAGAACGTCTCGGCGGTAAGGCATTTGGTTCCACTAAGTCCGGTATTGCACCATTTTACTCAGATAAGTATGCTAAGATTGGTTTTCAGGTAAGTGAATTATTTATGGATGAAGCAGACCTTCGTGAAAAGGTTGAGCGTGTTGTGGAATACAAGAACGTGCTTCTTAAGAACCTTTATAATAAGGAACCAATGAATCCTGATGATATATTCAATCTTTTAATGGAATATAAGGAAATGGTTGCTCCATATGTAGCAGATGTTTCACTTTTCCTTCACAATGCACTTAAAGATGGCAAGACAGTCCTCCTTGAGGGACAGCTTGGTTCCCTTAAGGATCCTGACCATGGTATTTATCCAATGGTAACATCTTCTTCAACACTTGCATCTTACGGAGCAATCGGTGCAGGTATTCCAGCCAGGGAGATTCAGGATGTAGTTACCGTTGTTAAAGCATATTCTTCAGCAGTCGGTGCCGGAGCATTCGTAAGTGAGATTTTCGGTGATGAAGCACAGGAATTAAGAGTCCGTGGCGGAGACGGTGGCGAATTTGGCGCTACAACAGGCAGACCAAGAAGAATGGGATGGTTTGACGCAGTTGCCACAAGATACGGCTGCAGAATGCAGGGTGCAACAGAAGTAGCACTTACAGTTCTTGATGTACTCGGATATCTTGATGAGATTCCGATGTGCGTAGGCTATGAAATTGACGGCGAAGTTATCAAGGACTTCCCTGTAACATACAAGCTTGAAAAGGCTAAGCCTGTATTTAAGAAATTTAAGGGCTGGAAATGTGATATCAGAGGAATTAAGAATTATGATGAACTTCCTGCCGAATGTAAGGCATACATTGAAGCAATAGAGGAAGAAATCGGAGTACCTATCACAATGGTATCTAACGGTCCTAAGAGACACGATATTATCTATAGAACAAGTAATTTGTCTAAATAAATTATATTGAGGATATAAAAAAGCCCTCAAATTTATATGTCCCCTGTCTTTTGACAGGGGACATATTTTTATTAAAACAGGATGTTAGTGGCAGGGAAATCTCTACCTAAACAGCGGAAATCTGCCGAAAAGGTAGAGAATCCCAGTACCACCGCCCGGAAATCTCTACCCAAACAGCAAAAATCAGCCGAAAGGGTATAGAATCCCGGCTCACCAGTCCTCCAGTCCGCCAGCCCGTCTAACCGCGACTCTTAACAAATCTCAAAATTACTCATCAGCAGAATCGTCATCGTCTTCATTTTCCGGGATATCTTTTTCGGAAATTTCATCTTCCTCTGAATTCATAAACTGGTTTCTTGTAGCAAGCTTATGGAACATCATGAAAATATATATCCATACCGGAACAACAATAGTACAGAGCATTGATATTTTAAGCGCGGCACCTGCACTCTTATGCTGGATTATTGCGAGTACAAGGGAAGTTATGTACATTCCGACCAAAAGCACTATACAAATAATTGCCATTACTCTGACGGCAGTAGATTTCTTTTTCATATATTAACCTCGTCATCTTATATTTTAAAATGATTTTAGCAGAAAATAAGAAAAATGTATAGAGAGTGCATTTGACTAAATTAAAAGATTGTTATATAATCTCATAAAAATACAAAAGTTTTAGGAGAACGAACATGACATTATTAGAACAGTGGAGAGAAATGGCCTATGATGACAAGAAAAGTCCTCAGGCACAACAGATGTTTTGGGCTAATTATTTCAACTTAGAGAAGGGTGTATATATAGACCTTCTTAAATCATATGGTGAACCTGTGAAAGGTACAGTTAAGGAACTGGCAGATAATTATAACTTTGATATAATGACGATGGTTGGCTTCCTTGACGGAATTAATGACAGCCTTAAGAATCCTAATCCGATTGAGACAATGGATGAGAATACAGAAGTGAACCTTGATTATGATTTGGAAACTCTCTATAAGAATATGGTTGATGCAAGAGCTGACTGGCTTTATGAACTTCCTGAATGGGACGAGTTAATTGATTCCAAGAGAAGAAAGGAACTCTATAAAGAACAGAAACTTTCAACAACAGTTGTTAAGGGACCTAAGATTTCAAGAAATGATCCATGTCCTTGCGGAAGCGGTCTTAAATATAAGAAATGCTGTGGCAAGAACGCATAATTTTGTAAACAATCGTGTAGCGTAAAGCGTAAATCCAGATGGATTTACGCTTTATTTTTTTGCAAAGAAGGAGAAAAAGATATGCAAAAAGATAATACAGACAAAATGGCATCTATGAAAATCAGTAAATTGATGATTACAATGGGAATTCCCATGATTTTGTCAATGATGCTGCAGGCGGTGTATAATATTGTAGACAGTGCCTTTGTAGGAAGAATTAAAGGAACGGGAGAAGCATCACTTAATGCATTAACGTTAGCATTTCCCGTACAAATGCTTATTGTGGCGGTGGGAATAGGAACAGGTGTAGGACTTGGTGCACTGTTGTCAAAAAGTTTAGGACAGAATAACATAGATAAAGCAGATAGAGTTGCAGGAACAGGAATTTTTCTTGGAATAATAATCTGGCTGCTATGTGTATTGTTTGGTATATTTGGTGTAAAACCATATATAAACAGCCAGACAAACGATGTATATGTAGCAAAACTGGCAACGGAATATTTACAGATATGCTGTATTATTTCTTTTGGAATGGTACTGTTTGGGATTTTTGAAAAAATGCTTCAGTCAATGGGCAATTCGCTATATTCAACAATTGCACAGATAACAGGAGCTGTTGTTAATATTGTGCTTGACCCGGTAATGATTTTTTCTATGAATCTTGGGGTAAAAGGAGCTGCATACGCAACCGTAATAGGACAGATTATTTCGTTAATAATGGCAGTGATTTTCCATTATAAAAAAGATAAAGCCATAAATAAAGGTATAAAGTATATACGACCTTCAAAGTCAATAATAAAAGAAATATACAAAATAGGTGTGCCCGCCATTATTGCACAGGCATTAATGTCCGTGATGACCTATGGATTAAATATTATTCTCGGAAAAATAAGTAATTCGGCGGTTACGGCATACGGATTATATTATAAAGTGCAGCAGTTCGTATTGTTTGCGGCATTCGGACTCAGGGATGCAATAACGCCGATTGTTTCTTTCAGCCACGGAATGCAAAATAAAAAACGTATTAACGAGGGCATAAAATGTGGTATAATATATACGGCAATAATTATGATAGCAGGAACCGTATTGTTGGAAACTTTGGCCGGTGCTCTGGCAAAGATGTTTGGCATAGGCACAGATACGGGAAGGATGTATATATCGGCGATGCGGATAATATCGGCAGGATTTGTTCTTGCAGGAGCCAATATTGCATTTCAGGGTGTTTTTCAGGCACTTGACGGTGGAATGGAATCATTAATTGTATCTGTATTACGACAGATAGTATTTGTGTTACCTGTAGCATATTTGTTATCTTTACCTGTAAGAAACAATTCCGGTAAAATATGGCTTGTATGGCTCACATTTATATTTGCAGAAGGAATGAGCCTTATCATATCATTATTGTTAATGAAAAAAATCAGAAAAAATGTTATTAACAATGTTAAGGAGGCAGATTATCATGAGTAAAATTATTACAATCAGTCGAGAGTTTGGCAGTGGCGGACATTTTATAGGCGAAAACGTAGCGAAGAAATTAGGAATAACATTTTATGATTCCCAGATACTTGAGAAAATTGCCGAAGAAACAGGTTTTTCCAAGAAAATTATAGAGGATCAGGGTGAATATTCCCCATCAAAGAGCATATTTTCCTATGCATTTGTGGGAAGAGATGCGACAGGAAGTTCAATTTCGGACAAAATATATAACGCACAGTCAGAAATAATTAGAGAACTTGCGAAGAAAGAATCTTTTGTAATTATAGGAAGATGTGCGGATTATATTTTAAGGGATAATCCCGATGCAGTACATATTTTTATACACGGTGATGAAGCAGTCAAAAAAGAAAGAATCATGAAATTATATAACAAGACTGAAAAAGAAGCTGTGGATATGATGCGTGATATGGATAAAAAGAGAAAAATGCACTATAATTATTATACAGAAGGTGAATGGGGCAAAGCCACCAACTACACGATGACACTTAACAGCAGTAAATTAGGCTTTGATAAATGTATAGACATTATTTCGGAACTGTAAAGGAATTGGAGATATGATATGGTAACACAGAATAAATGCGAAATATCAATACCTGCTATTTTGAAGGTAGAGAAAGACATATTGGGACAGGTAGGAAAATATCTGGCAGATATGAATTTCCATAAAGTTGTTATCCTCTTCGGAAATGGACTTATTAATCTGTTCGGGGATAAAGTTCTTAAAGGAATGAAAGACAATAACATTGATGTGCTTCTCTATCAGGAAATGGATACGGTTGAAATTAACGCAATAATGCAGCTTGGATTTTCGTTTCCAAATACAACTGAAGCGGTTATAGGCATCGGCGGCGGTAAAGTCATTGATGCAGCTAAATACTGTGGATTTTTAAGGAATCTTCCTTTTATAAGTATCCCTACGTCAGCTTCGTCTGATGGTTTTTCAAGCGCCAGTGCATCCCTTATAGTGGAGGGCAGAAGAAAATCCGTACCGGCAAGGATTGCATATGGCATAATCGCAGACATTGAAGTAATAAAAAGTGCTCCTAAGGCATTCCTTTATTCAGGAATCGGAGACATGGTATCCAAAATAACAGCACTTTATGACTGGATTTTTGAACAGGAAAAAGGTTATGATATTGTAAATGACTGTGCTATGATGATATCTAAAAAAGCAGTAAACAGTTTTGTAAGAACACCATTTAAGGATATTCTGGATGATCGTTTTATTAAGGAACTGATGGATTCCCTCGCCATGAGCGGGATTGCCAATGAGATAGCCGGCAGCAGCGCACCTACAAGTGGAAGCGAACACCTTATATCCCATGCACTTGACAAGATGCTTGAGAAACCAAGCCTTCATGGTATCCAGGTAGGTATTGCGACATACATTATGAGCAAAGTTCAGAATCACCGGTATGAGAGAATTAATACAGTATTCACCGACACCGGTTTCTGGGATTATGTAAAGACACTGGAACTTCGGAAAGAAGATTTTAAGAAAGCGGTAATGCTTGCTCCCGAGATAAAACCTTTCAGGCACACATATCTTCACGAAGAAAAATATAGGAATCTTGCTATAGAAATAATAGAAAAGGATGAAAAACTGAATAATATTTTAGTATAAAAATAAGCCCTTACAGAGGATAATCCGTAAGGGCTTATATAATATCTTATCAGTCAGCCGTAACAAAGAATTTCTGGATTGCAGTATCTCCATTAGTCTCAACTCTGTAAAGAGTATCGGAACCGAACATCTTGAAAAATGTGTACTTTGATGTACAGCTTATAGAAGTTACATCACCGTCATATATTTTTATCTGATTGCTTCCGTCTTTATTCATTCTGTTAAAAGAATGGTCATAAGTCTCTTCCTGATAATAAATAACATCATTATAAACGTTGTATAATACAACTTTGTCTGTTGTAAGAACCTTTTTAGTGTTATTCGAAAGGTTCACAGAGGTAAGAGCATAGTTATTATCGAGGTCAATATAATAAAGAACATTGTTTACAACCGATGCCATGTATGTATTGCCATTCAGATATGAAATTGATGAGCCGTCTGACACACGCATACTGTATACCGAATGGTCGGCAGTACCGGATGAAGAAGGCTTTGAATAATAGATATGTCCTTTATATACTGAAGAATTGGCAATGTCATCTTCAAGAAGGACTTCTTCATTCTTACCGTTAACATTGATGGCGTAAGTTACATTTTTGGAATTGAGTACACCATTAAATATAAGTGTATTGCCGGACAACGCAAGGTCTGTACTGTAACCCGTATGAAGAGTGGTATAACGTCCACCATTTAACGCACATCTTACAACACCATAAAGCTCTCCACGAAGAAGCGAGTTGGTGTTGGATGCCTTGGCATTATTTTTTACATAATAAATGTATCTGCCGGCACAGTTAATATAAGAGACGTCGTCATCTGTAAGACACTTAATGTTGGAACAGTCGCTGTCCATGGAATAAAGCTTGTTATTGTCATAAGGGTTGGAAAAATATATCTTTCCGCCGCTTTCACAAAAGCTTCCTCCGTTTAAAAGATTGCCCGGAGTATTTCCGGTGGTTGAGGAACTGTTCTTGTCTATTTTCGTAACATTATGGTATACGATAATAAGAATAATAATAGCGAGAAGAACAGAGCCGCCAATAATGAATTTTGTGTATTTCTTATTCATAATTTATAGACTCCAATACATTATGATAATAATATTATGAAATAAAATTATTTTTTTTTCAAGCAAATTATTATAATTTGTGATATAACTATTAAAAGTGACATATAGAAGGAGAAAATATATGGTAGTTGACTTACAGGAATCAAGAAAACAGATAGATGAGATTGACAGACAGATAGTTGAACTTTTTGAAAAAAGAATGGATGTTGCAGCCAATGTTGCCGATTATAAAATAGCAACGGGAAAAGCTGTATTTGATAAAGAAAGAGAAGAACAGAAAATTGATACACTGAGACATCTTGCACATTCGGATTTTAACAACAAATGTGTGGCAGAACTTTTTACACAGATTATGGCAATGAGCCGCAAATTCCAGTATTCAAAGCTTGAGATGAGAAAGTCGGATTCCAGGTTAGAACCATATGACATTGTTGATGATATAAGACGTGACAATATTAAAGTTGTGTATCAGGGCGTGCCGGGAGCATACAGCCATGAAGCAATGCTTAATTTTTTCGGCAGCGATGTCAGAAATATGAATGTAGATACTTTCAGGGAGGCTATGCAAGCTGTGAGTGACGGTGTGGCGGATTATGCCGTTATACCGATAGATAATTCTTCAGCAGGAATGGTTAATGATACCTATGATCTTTTGCAGGAATTTAATAATTACATAGTGGGAGAGACTTATGTGAAGATAAGACATTGCCTCCTTGCAAAGCCGGGGGCGACACTTAAGGACATAAAGTGCGTATATTCCCATCCTCAGGGCCTTGCCCAGTGTGCCGCATTTCTTGACAGACATAAGGACTGGCACCAGAAAGCATATCTTAATACAGCAATGAGTGCCAAAAAAGTTGCCGAAGACAATGACATTCATCAGGCAGCAATAGGTTCTGCAAATTGTGCCGGTGAATATGGTCTTCAGATTCTTGAAGATGGCATTAACTCATCGGCATGCAATACCACAAGATTTGTAATTGTCAGCAGAAAAAGAGAATTTATTAAAAATGCCGACAAGGTAAGCGTGTGTTTTGAAGTTCCGCATAAATCGGGAAGTCTTTACAATGCGTTATCACATATTATGTTTAATAATCTTAATATGACTAAAATAGAGTCAAGACCTATACCTGAGCATAACTGGGAATTCAGATTTTTTGTGGATTTTGAAGGAAATCTTGCAGACCCCGGCGTAAGAAATGCTCTGAGAGGTATATCGGAAGAGTCGAATTATTTGAGACTGTTAGGAAATTATTAGGAGGCATTATAATGAACAGTTCAGAATTATTATTATACAAAAATCCGGAAAACCGCGAGGTTTTTGATTGCATGCTAAGGATAGCTTCAGAAGAATTTGAAGGAATTGACGTAAAAAAAACGGCAGGACGGATTGTGTCGCATATTCTTGAAGTATCGGAAAAAATGGGATTTAACGGAAATTTATGGCAGGACTATCTTGCATATAATCTTGCAAATGATGAGAATTCTTACAGTCTTTCCTGTGAAAGAAGGGGAAGAATGGAAGGCAGCATTAACAAAGCAGCATTGCTTGATATGGCTGTGTACAGAGAACTTTTTAATACGGATTTAAGTGGGACTGACGCTAAATACGGCACATTTTTATCCATGCTCACCGGATTTGAAAACAATAATGAGGGTGAAAAATACTATAATAAAAGAATAAGAAACAGGATAATTAAACTGGCAGAGGAACTTTCCGGGGCAGCGGATGACAATACATTTTTAAATACCGTATGTGATTTTTATAAAGATGCAGGTGTCGGATGTATCGGACTTTTTAAGGCTTTCAGGGTAGGACATGATGACAATGACAGACCTGTAATCACTCCTGTTATAAGTGTTGAGCACAAATATCTTAAAGACCTCATAGGATATGATATACAGAAAAAGAAGATAACGGACAATACGGAGGCATTTCTTACAGGAAGTAAAGCTAATAACGTTCTTTTATTCGGTGACAGCGGAACCGGAAAATCATCCTGCATTAAGGCAATACTTAATGAATATTACGATGACGGACTAAGAATGATTGAGATATATAAACATCAGTTTAAGGATTTGTCAGCAATTATCAATCAGGTAAAGGACAGAAATTACAAATTCATCATATATATGGATGACCTTTCTTTTGAAGAATTTGAGATAGAATACAAGTTCTTGAAAGCTGTTATTGAGGGAGGACTGGAAAAAAGACCTGACAATGTACTTATATATGCGACAAGCAACAGAAGACATCTTGTCAGGGAAAAATATTCTGATAAAGAAGAAAGAGACGACGACCTTCACACAAGGGATACAGTGGCAGAGAAACTTTCGCTTTCTGCACGATTCGGCGTATCCGTATATTTTGGCTCGCCTGACAAGAAACTTTTTAATGAAATAGTAAAAGGTCTTGCACAAAAGAATAATATTAAAGTTGACGAAAATACGCTTCTCATGGAAGCCAATAAATGGGAATTGTCCCACGGTGGATTGTCAGGAAGAACCGCGGAACAATTCATAAGCTATATGGTATCGGCATACGCAGATTAATTTAATGAATCACGAAGCTTATCAAGATAATCATAACTTATCATAAGATTGCCCATTCCTGTTCCGAGACGGATGTCAGGTTTGTTTGCACCGTGAAAATCGGAACCACCGGATTCCAGAAGTCCGGTTTCATGGGCAAGCTTCCTTACCGTAAGTTCGTCAAATCCCTTGTAGGTTGAATACATGGATTCAATTCCGGTGAGCCCGCAGTCTTTAAGTCTTATACATAAATCCTTTAATTCTCCCATTGTAAGGTGGTAGAGCAAAGGATGGGCAAGGATTGCGGCACCGCCGGCTTTTTTTATCATATCAACCGCGTCATATACGGATTTATGTTCGCGGCTCACATACAAAGGACAGCCGTCACCAAGATATTTTGAAAAGGCTTCCTTATTGTCTTTTACATAGCCTTTCTTCGTCATATAAGAAGCAAAGTGAGCTCTGGTTATAATGCTGTGGGGGAACATGTTCTCAAGAACTTCAAGAGAAACCGGAAAACCGGCTTCATTGAATTTCTGTATAAGCAACCTGTTTCTTGCATCACGTCTTTTGATTTCTTCATATATTGCATCGTGAAATTCTTTGTTTTTGTAATCAATAAAAAGTCCCACTATATGAATTTCTTTATCTTTATAACTTGTACTTATCTCTATTCCGGGAATAACTTCTATTCCGGCTTTGCCGCCTGCATCGATTGCTTCGTCAATTCCATCCGTTGTATCGTGGTCGGTAAGGGCAAATGCACTTATGCCGTTTTTGACAGCCTCCTTTACAAGCTCTGCAGGAGAAAATGTGCCATCCGAATAAGTTGAGTGAACGTGTAAGTCAATCTTTTTCATTCAAAATGTCCTCTCTTTAATGTAAAAAAATAATTATTTTTGTCATAATTTATATAGCATACATTTTGAGATAATGCTATACTTAATATGTAATGAATGGAATTACTTTATAATCCCGGATAACATCCTCGGGTAAGAGGGTTTAGATATATGAAAAAAAAGAGAATATTGACGATTGCAGGTATTGCAGCTTTTTTTGTTGCGGTAATTACTGTGATTATTGTTTTGCTGAATGTCGGAAGAACAAGTGGTGATTCCTCAGAAACCGGTATAGCTGTAGGGGATATGACTACAGGAGGATATGTCCATATCACCACAGATGCAACAACATCTGACAGATTTCAAGAGACGATGACTACAGAGAACGGAAGAACATCTCCATCTGAGATAGGAGATATTACAAGTGATGACGATAATTTTGATACCGTTCCGGATCCGATTACGACAACAGCAGGCGCAGATAAGACAACATCCCGCCCTGATAACAATATCACAGATAATACAACGGAAAGCACAACTGCAACAGAATCAGAACAGCCGACGGCAGCAGAATCTTCAGTGGAGAGTAATATTACACAATTTTCCTTTGTTAAGTATGACATAGCAGGAATGCCGGATACATACAACTGGAGTGAGTATCTGCTGAGAAAGGGCTATAAGAATGTAAATAACCGGACTGAGCTGACAGATTATGCACAGTCTGTTTTAAATAAAATAACCGAGACCAAGGGCGTAAGATATATACTTGCACCAAGAGGTATATTTGATGATATTATAGGCGAGAATCCATCCGATGCCCATTTGTATGAGCTTTTCGGAATGGATTATCAGACATATATGTGCAAGGGTGTAGCCATATTCCGTATGCGTAAGGTGCAGGATGTGGTGAATCGTGTGACAGATAAGTCCGTGTACGCTATCTATTATTATTCTTATGAGGACTACGTCATGATGACCGAGGTTGACAATAAGATTAAGGAGATAGTTGCCGGATTCAGTGGCAGCGAATTTGACAAGATTAAAGCAGCCCATGACTACCTTTGCGTTAACGTGGAATACAAGGAGGTATCTGACGGATATGCCTCCCATACATCGTATGGTGCATTGATTAACGGACAGAGTGTCTGTGAGGGTTATGCCAAAGCATATAAGCTTATGCTGAATGCAATGGATATTCCCTGCGATATGGTTGTGAATGCCACACACGGATGGAACGAAGTATTTTACGATAATAAATGGTATATGGTTGATGTAACCAACGACGATACCGATACCCGTTCCTCGTACCGCTATTTTATGTTGGGCAGTGACGTAATGTTAAGCAGGACGGATAAGTATGTGGAATCGGAATTGATTGATGAAGAAAAGTCAGGATGTATATCATATTATAACTACGTTGACGGAATGAACAGCTCGGTTAATAAGCTGGCTGAGTTTACATATAACAGTATACAAAGAGTAACAGATAAAATCCCACAGTGATGTGGGATTTTATAAACGGAATTTGATTAATAGTATTAACGAAGGACAATAATGAATAATCTTACATTAATAGGATATCTGAAAAAACAGATTAAAAACAACGGATGCGGCAGCCTTTCAATATCGAAGCTGTCTTCTTATTCTTTAGAACATAATGAATTACTGCACCATATTGCATTATATGCTTATCTTACCGATAAGATACATCTTTGCGGTAAGAATGAAGCTCTTTATATGGAATGTATGAAGATTAAGAATAATGAAAATTACATAAGGGACTGCAAAGAATATGCCGGAATTTACGATGCATATAAAGAAGAGACCGGGGAATTCCAAAAAGAAGATGAATTCAAGGCGAAGATAAGAAAAAGAATTCTGGAACTTCAGAAAGAAAAGTCCATAAGTAATTACAGGATATATACGGACCTGGGTCTGAATCCCGGCAACGTAAACAGTTTTCTTAAAAACGGTGATTACAGAAAATTAAGTCTTAATATAGTAAGAAGAATATGGAAATATGTAGAAAGGATTTAAAGAAATGATAAAGACCTTATTAAAACACGTAAAGCAGTATAAGGCAGCATCCATAGCAACCCCCTTTTTTATGATTCTTGAAGTTGCCATGGAAATGACGGTGCCTTACCTTATGGCATCCCTTGTAGACGATGGAATCGAAAAAAGCGATATGAGACATATCCTTATAGTCGGAGGCATTATGTTTATTGCCGCTCTTGTAGGACTTTTTGCAGGACTTATGGGTGGCAAATACGGAGCCAAAGCTTCTGCGGGATTTGCCAAAAATCTGAGAGAAGGTATGTATAACAATATACAGACATTCTCTTTTTCCAATATTGATAAATTCAGTACGGCAGGTCTTGTAACAAGACTTACAACGGATGTAACCAATGTGCAGAACTCATACCAGATGATTTTGAGAATGTGTATGAGAGCTCCGGCAAGCCTTATTTTTGCCATGATAATTTCTTTTACAATCAATGTAAAAATGGCAAGTATATTTTTGATTGCGGTAATAATTCTTGGCGGAATACTTACCATACTTATGCTAAAAGCCAACAGGTATTTTAAGCAGGCATTTCCTAAATACGATGAACTTAACGAAAGCGTTCAGGAAAATGTATCCGCAATCCGTGTGGTCAAGGCGTATGTCCGTGAAGAACATGAAGACAAGAAGTTTAAAAAAGCCAGCAATAACATTTACTCAATGTTTGTAAAAGCGGAAAATGTGCTGGTATTCAATAATCCTGCGATGATGGTTGCCATATATACCTGTATGCTTCTCATAAGCTGGATTGGTGCAAAACTTATAGTCAGCAGTAATGAGACAGCACTTACGGTAGGCAACCTTACAAGCCTTATATCTTACTGCATGAACATACTTATAAGCCTTATGATGCTTTCCATGGTATTTGTAATGATATCAATGAGTGTGTCAAGTGCAGAACGTATTGCAGAAGTGCTTAATGAAAAAGCTGATATAGTCAATCCTGATAAACCGGTTATGGAAGTAAAGGATGGAAGCATTATTTTTAACCATGTCAACTTTAAATATAAAAAAGACAGTGAAGACATGGTGTTAAGCGATATACAGCTTGATATAAAATCCGGAGAGACAATAGGAATTATCGGCGGAACCGGAAGTGCCAAGACCAGCCTTGTCAATCTTATAAGCAGACTTTACGATGTAACAGATGGTGATATAGAGGTCGGCGGCGTTGATGTCAGAAAGTATGACCTGGAAACACTCCGTAATCAGGTAAGTGTTGTTTTACAAAAAAATGTTCTTTTTTCGGGAACAATTCTTGAAAATTTAAGATGGGGAAATAAAGAAGCAACGGAAGAAGAGTGTATCAGGGCCTGCAGGCTTGCCTGTGCAGATGAGTTTATTGAGAAATTCCCTGACGGCTATAATACATACATCGAGCAGGGCGGCACCAATGTATCCGGCGGACAGAGGCAGAGACTTTGTATTGCGAGAGCCTTACTTAAAAACCCAAAGATTCTTATCCTTGATGACAGCACAAGTGCGGTTGATACAACAACGGATAAAAAAATCAGAACAGCCTTTAAAACAGAGATACCTGACATTACAAAGATTATCATTGCACAGAGAATATCAAGTGTTCAGGACGCAGACAGGATAATCGTAATGGAGGATGGTAAAATTAACGGAGTGGGAACTCACGAAGAGCTTCTTGCCGGTAATGATATATACAAAGAAGTGTATGAGTCCCAGACAGGAACGGGCGGAGACTTTGATGAAAATTCAAAAGGAGGCGATAAGTAATGCCTGCACCAAGAGGAATGAAACCTACAGTAAACAATCCTGCACAGGTTTTAAAAAGAATTTTAAACCTTGTATTCAAAAGATATAAATTTGCCTGCATATTTGTTGCGTTATGTATAGTGGTAAACGTTTTTTCAACATTGCAGGGAACAATGTTCATAAGAACACTTATTGATGATTTTATCATACCGCTTTTAAAACAGGATGTACCTGATTATACTGCTTTGTCAAAAGAAATATTAAGAGTTGGCTGCATATACCTTGTAGGTGTTCTTGCTTCATTCGGCAACGCCAAGACAATGGTATATGTAACACAGGGAACATTAAAATACACAAGGGACGAGCTTTTCCATCATATGGAGTCTCTTCCTATCAGATACTTTGACACGCACTCACACGGAGATATTATGTCCGTATATACCAATGATGTAGATACTTTAAGACAGATGATAAGCCAGAGCATACCACAGTTCCTTAACAGCATAATTATGATTGTTGGAATTGTAATAAGCATGGTTTCAATAAGTCTTCCGCTTACAGGAGTAGCCTTTGTAATGGTAGCGGTAATGATTATTCTTACAAAAAAAGTATCAGGACTCAGCGGAAAGTATTTTGTCGCACAGCAGAGAGACCTGGGTGCCGTGAACGGATATATCGAAGAAATGATGGCAGGACAGAAAGTTGTAAAAGTATTCTGCCATGAAGAAGAAGGAAAAGAAAAATTCAAAGAACTCAATGACAGACTTTTTGACAGCGCATATAATGCCAACAAATACGCTAATATAATAGGACCTATTAATGCACAGCTTGGTAATTTAAGTTACGTTGTAATAGCTATTGCGGGCGGACTCTTTGCAATATACGGAATAGCCGGAGTAACAATCGGAGGACTCGTAAGTTTCCTCACCCTGAGCAAAAGCCTTAATATGCCTATTAACCAGATCAGTATGCAGTTTAACAGTATTATTATGGCACTTGCGGGAGGGGAAAGAATTTTCTCGCTTCTTGATGAAAAACCTGAGGTTGACGAGGGTTATGTAACGCTTGTAAATGCTGTAAAAAAAGATGGTGTAATAAGCGAGACCAAAGACCGTACAGGTCTATGGGCATGGAAGCACTATCATAAGGAAAATAATACAACCGATTATATAGAGCTTAAAGGTGATGTGGAATTTTTTGATGTGGATTTTGGATATAATGATGAAAAAATTGTACTTCACAATGTTGACCTGTATGCTACGCCCGGACAGAAGATTGCATTTGTAGGCTCAACAGGAGCAGGCAAGACCACCATAACTAACCTTATTAACCGCTTTTATGATATACAGGATGGAAAAATCCGTTATGATGGCATTAATATTAATAAGATAAAAAAAGCAGATTTGAGAAAATCACTTGGTATTGTATTGCAGGACACACATCTTTTTACCGGTACTGTTATGGATAACATAAGATATGGAAGACTTGATGCAAGCGATGAGGATGTGTATGCGGCAGCGAAACTTGCCAATGCCCACGGCTTTATAAAACATCTTCCTAAGGGTTACGATACCATGCTTACAGGTGACGGCGCCAATTTAAGCCAGGGACAGAGGCAGTTGCTTGCCATTGCCAGAGCTGCAATAGCAGACCCTCCGGTTCTTATCCTTGATGAAGCAACATCTTCTATTGATACCAGAACTGAAAAAATAGTCCAGGACGGTATGGACAGACTGATGAAAGGCAGAACAACTTTTGTTATTGCCCACAGACTTTCCACTGTAAAAAATGCTGACTGTATAATGGTTCTTGAGCAGGGACGTATCATTGAAAGGGGCTCACATGATGAGCTTATTGCGAAAAAAGGAAGATATTACCAGTTATATACAGGAAATAATATCGGTGAATAATCCCGATTAAGAAAAGTGATATATATTATAGAAAAATGATATTTTATTGGTTCGCCTTTTTTGTTAAAATTATAAAGATACAAAGAAGGAGGTATTACCCAATGAAAAAATTGCGTAAATTATTTGCAATTCTTCTTGTGGCACTTATGGTATTTTCCATGGTAGCCTGCGGCAAGAAGAAGGACCAGGGATCGGTTGAGACAACAACTCCTGTAGAGACAGAGTCTACAACCGATAATTCCAACAAAGCAACAGAGCTTACTCTTAATGTCCATTATTTAAGAGAAGACGGTGTGTATGATGGCTGGAATGTATGGCTTTGGCCGGATGGCGGTGACGAAGGTAAGGCATACACATTCGGAACAGACAAGGATGAACACGGTGTTAAGACAACAGCAGTATTTCCTGCAGGTACAACAACTATAGGTTTTATTGTCAGACTCAATGAATGGGAATCAAAGGATATTGATTCCGATCAGTTTATTACATTGAACGGTGTTATCGCCGGAACAGTTGAAGTATACATAACTTCAGGTGTTGAAGGATACAAATTAGAGCTAGGAGAAGATTGCGTGACAGGGCTTAGTGTATTAAGTGCAGAGCTGGATGGAGATTTCCAGACACTTAAGATAACATTAACAGAAGAATACAAGGACAATGAAATTAAAGTTACTGACGCAGAAGGCAAAGAATTAGCTATTGACAGTGTTGAAAAAGATTCAGGTGATGCTAAGAAGATAATTGTTAAACTTAAAGAAAAAGCAGACCAGTTTGGCAAATATAAAGTAATGCTGGGAAATGTCGGATATGATGTAACAGTACCTGATTATTATTCTACATCTGAATTTGAAGATACTTATACATATGACGGAGATGACCTTGGAGCAGCATGGTCTAAGGATTCCACAACATTTAAAGTATGGGCACCAACAGCTAAGGCAGTTAAAGTGAATACATACAAGTCAGGTGTTAAGGGAACAGATGACCTTATTAAATCATATGATATGACACTTGATAAGAATGGCGTATGGACAGTTAAGGCAGAAGGAGACCTTAACGGCGTATTCTATTTATATGAAGCAGATTTTGGCTCATCTAAGACAGAGGCATGTGATCCATATGCTAAGGCAGTCGGAGTCAATGGTGACAGGGCAATGGTAATTGATTTATCATCAACAGACCCTGACGGATGGGATAAGGATACTAATCCTAATAAGAAACTTAATGCTACAGATGCATCAGTATATGAACTCCATATAAGAGACCTTTCGGCTGATTCATCATCAGGTATTAAGAATATAGGTAAATATCTTGGACTGACAGAAACAGGAACAACTAATGGTTCAGGACAGGCAACAGGTCTTGATCATATCAAAGAACTTGGTGTAACACATGTCCAGATCGGACCAATGTATGATTATGCAACAGTTGACGAGACTAAGTTAGATACAAAACAGTACAACTGGGGTTATGATCCTAAGAATTACAATGTACCTGAGGGTTCATACTCATCAGATCCATATAATGGAGCAGCACGTGTAAGTGAAGTTAAACAGATGGTTAAGGCATTACATGATAATGGATTAAGCGTTGTTATGGACGTCGTATATAACCATACATACAATACAAGCTACTGCTTCAATGAACTCGTACCTGATTATTTCTATCGTCCGGGCGCTAATGGTTCAGGCTGTGGCAATGACGTAGCTTCAGAGAGAGCTATGGTAAGTAAGTTTATTGTTGATTCTGTAGTATACTGGGCTAAAGAATATCATATCGACGGTTTCAGATTTGACCTTGTAGGCCTTATTGATATTGATACGATTAAAGCAATCAGAACAGAATTAGATAAGATAGATCCTTCTATCATTCTTTACGGTGAAGGCTGGAGCATGACAACTAAGATTACTAAGTCAGGTGTAACACTGGCAACACAGATGTACGTTAATAAGTTAGACAGATTTGCAATGTTTAGTGATACAATCCGTGATGCAATTAAAGGTAGTGTATTTACTGCGGATGAAAAAGGATATGTCAACGGAAACATCTCTAATACAGATGTAATTAAGAAAGCAATCCAGGGCAAGACCGGATGGTCAGAAAAGGGCTCACAGAACATTGTCTATGCATCATGCCACGATAACAGGACATTATGGGATGAAATCAATTTATCTAATCCAAATGACAGTATGGAAGATAAAGTTAAACAGAATCTTCTTTCAGCAGCTATTGTATATACTTCACAGGGAACACCATTTATCCTTGCCGGTGAAGAAATATTAAGAAGCAAGCCTAATGGTGACGGAACATTTAGCAGCGACAGTTATAATGCAGGTGATGAAGTAAACAGCATTAAGTGGAGCACATTAAGTGACGCTACATACCAGAAAGTATTTAATTACTATAAGGGAATGATAGCATTCAGGAAAGCACATGCTTCATTAAGAATAATGGACACTGCTTCAAGCTATTATAAGTTTACTGAAGACACGGACAAAGGTGTTATTGCTTATGAATTAACAGGTGTTAAGGAAGAAGTATCAGATTCAATCTTTGTTGTATATAACCCATTAAGTGAAGCAACAACAGTTACTCTTCCGGAAGGTGACTGGACAATCTGCGTACAGGGCGACAAGGCAGGAACTGATTCCCTCGGAACAGCAAACGGAAAAATTACTGTAGATGGAATTTCATGTACAATACTTGTAAAAGGCGCAACAAAGTAATATAGCATAATTATAGTCCCGGGAACGTCAGGTTTCCGGGACTTGTTATTTTCTGTACATAGTATAATCGCAGAAAATCAACATTTTTAGATTAGAAAATCAACATAAACGCTATTGAAAAAAGAAAATTAAAGTATTAGAATAAGGACAGTCGTAAGACACAATAATGTATTTAGGAAAGGAATAAAAAAATGAAAAAAATTGCAAAAAGAGTAATTACAGCCGTTTTAGCAATGGCAATGGTAATTGGAATGATGGCTATGACAGCTTTCGCAGCAGATGACACATACAGTGTTATCGGATCAATCAATGGTAACTGGGATAAGGACACAGATTTGGTTAAGCAGGCAGATGGAACATATTCAGTAGACATCACAGATGTTAAGGCTGGATCTTATGAATTCAAGATTCGTACAAACCATGCTTGGGATAATGGCGAATATAACCTTGAAGGTGATGCATCAAGCGGCGGAGCTAATGCAAAAGTTGATGTAGCAAAAGATGGTTCTACAGTAACAGTTACATTTGATGGAACTAAGGCAGCTGTAACAGTTAAAGAAGCAAGTGCAGCAACACCAGCAGCTCCAGCAACTCCAGCAGCAGGCGATTCTTCAGTTATGGTATACATCGTAGCAGCAGTTGCAGCATTAAGCGCAGTTGTAGCAGTTGTAGCTAAGAGAAGAAGCGTAGAAGCTTAATTAGTATTTTATAGAAATGCTTACATAAAGGAATCGGTTCAGACCGGTTCCTTTTTTGTATCGGATATTCTTAGAGTTGTAATATTGCACATATATTTAATAAAATCAACATTTTTATAGTTAAAAAACAACAAATGAAATATTGAAAAAATAAAATACCTGTACTAAAATAAAGCTAGTGTCATAAGACATGAATAAAATGTATTGGAAAGGAAGAATACGAAAAATGAAGAAAATTTTAAAAAAGGTCATTGCTACAGTAGCTGCTTTTGCATTCGCAGCAGCAGGACTTGTTGTAGCACCTAAGACTGCTAAGGCAGCAGGAACAACAGTTAAAGTATATGTTGAACTGACAGCAGGTAAGACAGCAGAGTATTACAAAGGAAATGTTTGGGGCGGAACTGCAAGTGTAGCGACCGCTGCAACAGCAGCTAAGCCAACAGGCTGGGGTGCTGGAACTCTTCCGGTAGGAGATGCAGTTACAGAAGACGGCAAGAATTACGCAGTATTTACAATTAACAATGCGGATGAAGTACAGGGCTTTCAGGTAGTTGGATATACTGATGGTGCAGACAATGCAGAATATCAGGAGCTTGCTTGGAATTCAGAAGTTGTAGCACAGAGCAATGGTAAAGCATATTTCGATTTAACATCAAAGAAGTTATTTAAAGATGCTGCAATGACACAGGAAATTGCATCACTTCCTGTAACTGATGTACTTTCTGTAGTAGGTACTATTACAGATACCGGATTTGATTTACCTGGTAAGACTATGACAAAGAATGATGATACATACACAATTACATTCAAGAATGTAGCAGCCGGCAGTTATACATATAAGTTCCTTCAGTCAGCAGCTGAATATTCATGGAAATACCAGATTGGTAAGGATAATTCATTTGGTGACAATACAGCTAATTTCGAATTAGTATTGGATGAAGTCAGCGATGTAACATTCACAGTAAAAGTAACAGATGTTACAGGTGGTGCAGGACTTGATGCAAAACAGATTACAGCTGTAGAATATGCTGGTCCAACTGTAACACCAGTCGTAGACAACAAGCCAGCAGAAGACAACAAGCCAGCAGACGATAACAAGCCAGCAGGCGATAACAAGCCAGCAGGAGATAACAAGCCAGCAGGCGGCAATAACGGAAATGTAAACGCAGGTGATTCTATGGCAGTAGCTACAGCAATAATCGCAGCAGTAGCAGCTTGCGGAATCGTTGTTGTTTCATTCAAGAAGAGAAGACAGGATGCTTAATTTTACATAAGTATTTTGAATATGTAGTAAGATAATAGAGGCTTCAGTCACAGACTATGTGACTGAAGCTTTTTGTTATATACAGAACACATTTTTTGCAAGAAATGAGAAATAGTTCTTATAGCCCGCTTTTTTTACGGTAACGGAAGATTTGACATCAATAGTCCCTATAAGCGTACCATTGTACTTGTAGCAAAGCTGCCCGACAACATCACCCTCCTTAACAGGGGCTTTCAGTCCATCAATAAATTCAAAATCTTTTGTAATAAGGGCTTCGTCATATTTTTCTGTGAAAAGATAAGAAAAATTGTCACTATATTCGCAGACAAGCTCTTTAATCATGCCGCCGGATATTCCGGGAGATGGGATTTTGGGCATATTGGAATCCTTATACATCTGACATAGTGAATAACCATAGTTAAGAAGTTTGATAGAATCGGCAACACGGGATTTGCCGTCCTTGGATGCCATAACAACGGAAATAAGCTCAATATCGTTTCTTTTTGCGGTAGCGGAAAGACAGAATCCGGCAAGGCTCGTAGAACCTGTTTTTAACCCTGTTGCCCATTCGTACTGCTTGATAAGTTTATTGGTATTGGTAAGGGTAAAATCGCTTTCACCCCGCCTTGTAACATGGGTTATTGTGTCCATCCAGATTGTTGAAATATTATGTATTTCAGGATATTTGTTGATAAGTTCCTTTGACATGAGTGCCACATCCCTCGCGGTGGTTACATGATTATCGGCATCAAGACCGCAGCAGTTGACAAAATTTGTGTTAGTCATTGAAAGCCCTTTGGCACGTTCATTCATATGGGCAACAAAATTTTCCTCAGAGGTGTCAATGTATTCTGCCATGGCTACACAGGCATCATTGGCACTTGCAATGGCAATGCATTTAATAAGGGTTTCAACGGTCTGGGTCTCGCCGGCTTCAAGAAAGACCTGACTGCCGCCCATTGAAGCGGCATGTTCGGATACTGTTACAGTGTCATCCATTTTGATTCTGCCGTCATGTATGGCATCAAAAATCAGTATAAGCGTCATTATCTTTGTAATACTGGCAGGGCGGAGAATTTCATCGGGGTTATGCTCATAAATGATTTTTCCTGTAGATGCTTCCATAAGAATTGCTGATTTGGAGGTTAAGCCAAGCTCATCGGCAGTCACACTGATATGGGCAGATGATAGGATAAGTATAAAAGAAATAATAAAAGAAAAAACCTTCTTCATTAAAAACTCCGGACTTTTTTGTTAGTATATTTTATGTATATAACTAAGATAATATGAGCGTACTATTGAAAAAAGAAAAATTAACGTATATAATTGTAGCATTAACCGGATGAGCGGTGATTTTACAAAAAAGAAGAAAGGATGTATAAAAGTATGTTGAGACTTATTGTTATGGCACTTCGTTCATTTTTCTTTCTGATATATGAAATTAATAAATGTAATTATATGATGAAACGTCCGGAGAAATATAGCGAACTTGACAAGTATCGTGAGGTACAGAAAATTGTGGATAAGATGCGTAAAAATTCCAGAACCACCACAAAGGTTTATGGAAAGGAAAATCTGCCGGAAACAGGTAATTATGTAATGTATGCCAACCATCAGGGACATTATGACGGGTTAGGAATTGTGTGCAATCATGACAGACCTCTTACTATTATTATCGACAGCAAGAGGGAACATCAGATGATTGTCAGGCAGATGCTTCCTATGGTAGGGGGGCACGGCATTAATCTTAAAGACGCCAGACAGCAGATGAAGACCATGATGACTGTTACCAGGGAACTTAAAGAAGGAAAAATATATCTGCTTTTTCCTGAGGGTAAGTATGGTGACAATAAGAATACCCTTCAGGATTTTAAAGCAGGTGTATTTAAGTGCGCGATGGATGCCAAAGTGCCGGTTATACCGGTGGCACTTATTGATTCCTATAAAGCAATGGATGGCAACAGCCTCAGGAAAGTGACAACACAGGTACATTACCTGAAGCCGATACCATATGAAGAATATAAAGATATGAAAAAGACAGAGCTTGCTGAACTTACTAAATCAAGAATACAGGAAGCAATTAACGAGTATGCAAAGTAATTATCTGCCGGAAGTCCTCTTTTCAAATATTCCGATAATTATATAAAGAATTACTGAAAGAATAGAAAGTAAAACAATGGAAAGAAGTACCCAGTCCATTTTAAATACCTGGCTGCCGTAGATGATTAAATAACCAAGTCCTTCCTTTGCTGCAAGGAATTCACCGATGATTACACCTACAAGGGAAAGCCCCAGATTGACTTTCATGGCATTTACGATTGTCGGCAGTGATGACGGAAAGAGAAGGTAAAACAGAACATGACGTTTCTTTCCGCCGAGGGTCCGGATTAATTTTATTTTTTCCTTGTCGGTCTCTGTAAAAGAGGTATATATACTGAGCATTGCACCGAATACAGCAACAGATACGGCGGCTATAATTACCGTTTTAGTGCTGTTGCCGAGCCATACAATAAGAACCGGAGCGAGAGCGGATTTTGGAAGGCTGTTGAGCAATACGAGGAAAGGTTCGGCAACTTTGAAGATATTTCTGTTAAGCCACATAAGTACGGCAGCTGCAATGGCGGTAATCATAACAAATATAAAGCATATAAGTGTTTCATAAATGGTTTTCCATACATGGCGTATGAGAAAACCGTTTTTTGTCAGTTCAATAAAACATTTAACAATCCGTTTTGGACTGCTGAATATAAAAGAGTCGATAATTCCCTTTTCTGCACAAATTTCCCATGCTGACACGAAGAAAACCGCCAGAAAAATACGAAGGAAATGAATTAATACTTTATGACGGAATACTGATTTAAGATAATCAGAGTGTGTTTTGATTTTATTCATTGTCGGACAACTCCTTCCACAAGATATTAAAGTAATCACGGAATGCTGCTGTATCACGACGTTCTAAGGAACTTAAATCGTTGCAGAAGTCAAGGTCAATTGCCGCTTTGAAACGTCCCGGACGTTTAGTAAGCACGTAGACACTTTCTCCTACAGAAATTGCTTCCGCAAGGTCATGGGTTACAAGTATTGCGGTTTTATGTTCTTTTTTTATGATAGAGCTTATATCGTCACATACGGTAAGCCGTGTCTGGTAATCAAGAGCTGAAAACGGTTCGTCTAAAAGGAGAATATCCGGTTCCATCATAAGTGTGCGTATAAGAGCAACTCTTTGCCGCATACCGCCTGAAAGCTCGCTTGGTCTTGAATTTTTAAAATCGAGGAGACCATATTGGGAGAGATAGTGGGTGGCAAGATTTCGTGTGTCTTTTTTTCTGTGTATATCAAGCCCTAGCATAACGTTTCCGTATACACTGCACCATTCAAAAAGATGGTCATGCTGGAGCATATATCCGATGTTACGCATTTCGTCTTTTACCGGGCGGCCATTTACGATTACTTCACCTGAAGTTGGTTCGATAAGACCGCATATTATGGACAGAAGCGTGGATTTACCACAACCGGACGGACCGACTATGGATATGAATTGTCCTTTTTTTACGGATAGATTAATATCCTGAAGGGCTTTTGTTTCTTTCTCTTTTGTAAAATAGGAATAGTTTACGTCTTTTAATTCCAAAGCCAGCATATTTTACACCTGAAAATAATATATATAATATTTTATGATTTGATATTGAAATAGTCACAAAATGATTATATAATAGATAAGACCAATTCAGACAGGTGACAGACATGAGTAAATTTTGCAACATAATTGAGAATATAACAAGTGAGCATGTGTATATACAGACACATAATTTCCCTGATGCGGATGCCATTGCATCAGCGTTCGGACTCTCAGTTCTGTTGGAAAAATATGGAATTAATTCATCAATTTGTTACAGAGGACAGATTGAGAGATACAGCACGAATGAACTTGTGAACAGTCTTGGCATCAAGATGATTAATATTGAAGAATTGAAGGATATCAACCGGAATGATGAGGTTATCCTTGTGGATTCACAGAAGGGCAATAGTAATATTATCACTACCAAGGGTGATGAGATTATATGTATTGACCATCATCCTACGTTTGAGAATTCCCTTGATTCTTACAGATATGCTGATGTAAGACCTGAGCTTGGTGCGTGTTCCACTATAATAGCTGAATATTATATGGACAATAATATTCCTATTGATAAGAGAGTTGCGACAGCACTTATTTATGGAATATGCACAGATACCATGGGCCTTACAAGAGGAGTTACCGATAAGGATGTTGATACTTACAGTTATCTTTTTAAGATAGCGGACAAGCAGATTCTTAAGGCACTTGAACACTGTTCCATAAGTATTGATGATCTTAAGGCATATGCTAATGCGATTAACTCCATTAAGGTATGTGACAATGTAAGTTTTGCCAATACCGGTTCTAATTGTCCGGAGGCCCTTATAGCCTCGATATCTGATTTTATGCTGGATCTTATTGAAGTTGATTTTTCGGTTGTATATTCTCTTAAGAAAGAGGGAATTAAGATTTCCGTCAGAAGCATGGGTAAATACAACGCGGGAAGGATTACCAATAAAGCATTGTCCGGAATTGGATGTGGCGGAGGTCACGAAGTTATGGCAGGCGGTTTTGTTCCTCTCAAGGAGGGAGAACGGGATATTGATGCCGTAATAGGTGATATTCAGGAACGCTTTTTGCGTGCAATGTAATTTATACTGATGCTGACATGGCGCAGCTGGTAGCGCAACTGATTCGTAATCAGTAGGTCGTGGGTTCGAATCCCATTGTCAGCTTTTATGCAATGGTAACCGGCATAAGATTTCGCATATACAGGAGTCTGTGCCGTTTTTTTTTACTCATAGAGACATAATCAGACAAAAAGTTACCAATTATTACATTGGAGTGCAATAATACGTAAAAAATATTGTTTTTTCAGTAGAAAGGTAGTAAAATAATAATGTATGTTGGTTGAAGGAGTGGTTATTCCTGTGGAAATGGAAAGAAAGCCTTTAAGTAAGAGATTAAGAGTAATGTATATACCTGTTATTCTGTCCATATTAGGCATAACAGTATGTATTGTCAATTCAATGCTTATATACAATAAGACGTTCAGATTCTATACTGAACAGTATTATAGGATAGCGCAGGCATTTGAACAGGTAAGCAGTTTTACGTCAACGCTGGATTTATGCCAGAAGCTGCCGTCATCAACGTCATACGACAATCTGGCGGATGCCTATGACATTGAGTTGTTGTCGGCATGTTCGGATTTGTTTTCAACAAGATTTGAATTTGACAGTAATGAACGTCAGGAGATAGAGTCATTGTATGATATTGTACGTACTTCTATTCCTGATAAGTTGAATTTGCTTAAGGACGGCATTAATGACAGAGAGAAATGTGAGGAAGCACTGGCAGCTGTAAGAGCGGATATAACAACTGTTGCGGATAAGCTTAACCATGTGATAGAGAAGTCAGTAGCTGCAGGCAATAAGGCATACGATAACGATAGGATAGATGTATATCTTATTGAAGGACTTATGATTGCAATATTTATAGGTTTTATTATAGTTACGGCATATATGGTTAGCTTTATTGAAAAAAGAATTATCAAGCCTATACGTGATGTCGCAGACTGGAGCCGGATGTTTAAGGATGATTATGCCGATATGTCAGATATTGAGATAACGGATAATGATGAGATTAGTGATATCAGCAGTGCTTTTAATATTGTTAAGGCTAAGTTATGTGAAGCCAATAAGACTAAGCGTGATAATGAATCAGCTCTCCGTAAGCTGAGAGAAGAGGAAGAATATAAGAAGAAATTCGTTAAGCAGTTATATGATGAGAAGCGTGAGAAAGAGATAATAAGTTCTGAAGCTAAGAGAGACGGACTTACAGGTCTTTATAACAGACGTTCCTTTGATGCACTTATTGATGAATTTATGAGTAATAAGAGTGTATCATCAGAGGGCGCACTATTCCTTATTGATATGGATAATTTTAAGAATGTTAATGATACCCTCGGTCACATAGCAGGCGATGAAGCACTTAAGACTCTTGCAGGTGCTATGAGGATAGTATTCCCTGGCGGATATCTTGGACGATATGGCGGAGACGAATTTATAGCATTTGTTCCAAGTACCTGTGACGATGAGACATTAGACAGGCTTGGATCATCACTTTGCAAGAAGATGGACAGAGAATTTGAGCACGGTGGCAAGTCAGTAAGACTTTCAGTAAGCGTAGGTATAGTTAATACAGTTGGAATTGATGATTATGCAGAACTTTATATGAAAGCAGATAAGGCTTTGTACTATTCTAAGGAACATGGAAGAAACCAGTATACATTAGCTTCCTCATTAGATAATTTTGCTACAGATTAAGAATATTACAGTTGAAGAAACCGGCTTCCGACAGGTCATGTGTTACTAATAATACGGACTTGCCGGAGGTCATTTTTTTTACATAATTCATGACAGACAATCTGGTATCGGCATCAAGACCTTTAAATGGTTCATCCATTATAATTGTGGTGTAATCCGCAAGAACAGCACGCAATATTGCCACACGCCTTTTCATACCGCCGCTTAAGGATATGACCTTTTCATTCATGCAATCTGACAATCCCACTGCGGCAAATCCATCTGTAATTTTATCTTTATCATTACATACAAGCCGGACGTTTTTAAATGCGGTAAGGTAAGGACATAATCTGTCCTCCTGAAATACTACGGAATATTTTTCATCTGATTCTATAGTCCCTTTATATGGAACGAGTGAAAGGATTGCATTGATAAGAGAAGTTTTACCGATTCCTGAACTGCCTGTTATGGCTGTGCTGCCTTTTGCAAATTCATAAGTAAGGTCTGATATTACCGTATTATCGTTGTATGCAACTGTAAGGTTATTGAGCTTTATCATTGATTGAACCTGTCCTTTTAAAAATTAAATTTAAAATTAATAATACTATTTTCTCGAAAATTATACTTAGAACAATCAGAGAAATTGTCCATGCAAATAAGTTATCCGTTTCCAGATATATTTTTGACTTGTATATGTTGTTTCCGATGGAATGTCTTACAAGACCTATGATTTCGGCGGCAATTCCTGATTTCCACGCAAACCCGCAGGATAATTTTACACCGCTTAGAAAATGGGGAGCCACATAAGGCATATATATGTAAACCAATTTTTTGAACGGTGAAAAATGAAATACCTCAGCCATTTCTTTCATCTGACTGTCTGTATGTGCAATACCCGAAAAAGTATTGGTATAAATTACAGGCATAATCGTTATCGTTGCGATAAACGTTGAAAGATGTGCGGAATCAACCCACAATAAGGCAAGTATAATGAAAGATGCCACAGGAATTGAACGGATGATTTTAACCGGAACATCAATTACCGACTGCAAAAAGGTATTGACAGAAGCTGCAACCGCAAGGACTACGCCGGCAAAAAGACCGGTAAAAAAACCTATGGATATGTTAGAAAGAGAGTATGAAAGGCTTTTGTAATACGCGGAAGTCTTAAGTAATGAAAAAAGGGCATTGATGGTCTGCGATGGTGAAGGCAGGAATACCGGACTTGAAATTACGGCAGATATAATCTGCCATAATACAAGCCATATAATTATTGAAATAAAAGTGTATAAAGTCTTTCTTTTCATGTTATTTCACAATGTAAAAAATATTGTTGTCAGGTATTTTTTTTCCGAGAGAATCCGGGCTGGCATCAAATAAGACCTTGAAATAGCCGGTTACTTTGCTGACCATTTCATCACCTGTAATAAAACAGATGTTGCAATATGGTATTGCTTTTGTGGCTATGGCAGCTTTGATAATATCGTATTTCTCAAGCAATGAAGCAGTTTCTTCAATGTTGGCTGTTGCATTTTTGGAAGAAGCCCTGTACTCATCAAGGAAAGTTCTTAAAGCATTTTCATTAGAAGATGCAAAATCTTCAGAAACAACAAGCACACCTGTTACTATTGAACTGTCATCATGAATTTTTTCCCATTCTTTTGTAAGGTCTATAACCGTTTCAAAAGCCGGATCCTTGGTTTTGGCAACCTCAACGAAAGGTTCAGGAAGCATGACGACTGCTGAATCCATGGCTGAAGCCTTCTGGAGAACCTCGGCAGCCTCTGACATATATTCAATTGTTACGTCCTTATCAGGGTCTATATTATTCTCGGAAAGAATATGCCTTAAAGTATATTCAGGGGTTGTTCCCTGCCCTGTTGTATAGATTGTCTGACCTTTAAGGTCTGTAGCAGATGATACAGAAATGCCTTTTGAAAGAATATAGAGCACACCTAAAGTATTGACTGCGGCAATTTTTATTCTGCCCTCTGTTTTATTGTATAAGACACTTGCAAGATTGGCAGGAACGCAGGCAGCATCAAGTTCCCCCTTAATAAGTCCGGTTGCGATTTCATCGGCTGTTCCGCATATCTTGTAATCATAGTCATTGGAGGTCTTTTCATTGGATGCGTCATCGTAAAGTTTTACAAGGCCTATTGAAGTAGGACCCTTCATGGATGCAATTCTTACAGTGCTTTTTTCATTGCCTTTTCCGGGTGTGTTATTATTGCCCTGACATGCACTGAGGGATACAAGCATGGCAAAAATAAGTATTAATGATAATATTTTCCTTTTCATAATCTGCCTTCTTTCTTTTTATGCAATTATTATACTTAATCAAAAAAGATAATGCAAGGACAGTAAAATCGTGATACAATAGGCTAAAAAATGGATATGTAACTGAAAAGGAGCAACCTATGATTGAAATTAATAATCTTACCAAAATTTACAGGCTGGGCAGCAGACAGATGCGTAAGGAGAAAGTAACGACAAGCACAAGAGTAGCTGTTTCGGATGTATCTTTAAGAGCCGAAAAAGGGGAAATCTTCGGATTGTTAGGCTCTAATGGAGCAGGTAAGACAACGACGTTAAGATGTATCGCCACCCTGTTGAAGCCTACGGAGGGAACAGTTCTGGTGGATGGCTTTGATACCGTTAAAGACGCAGATAAAGTCAGGAAAAAGATTGGCTTTTTAACTAATGATATCAAGCTTGACCCACAATTTTCCGTGGATTATCTTTTTGATTTCTTCGGAAAACTGCACAATATGAAAGATGATGATATCCGCACAAGAAAGAGCGAACTTTTCAATTATTTCGGAATAGAAGAATTTAAGACAAAGAAGATAGAGGAACTTTCAACAGGCATGAAGCAGAAGGCTGCAATAGCGGTGAGCCTTGCCCATGACCCTGATATAATTATTTTTGACGAGCCTACAAGCGGACTTGACATTATCACCGCAAGACTTGTAACAGACTATCTTAAAAAGCTTCGCAACGAGGGTAAACTTATAATTATTTCCACCCACATCATGTCTGAAGCGGAGGCACTCTGCGACAGGATAGCCATAATAATTGACGGTAAAAAAATCTGTGAAAACACAATTCCCGAAATCCTTAAAGAATATAATGTTAACAATCTTGAGGACGCATTTTTTGAAATGTATAAAATTAATCATAAGGAGGACAAATAAATGGGCTTCAAAGTAATTTTATCAAAGGAATTAAAAAGGGTATTCGGGGATAAGAAAATGGTTTTTTCACTGTTTATTCTTCCAATCATATTAATTGCGGGAATTTACGGAATGATGTTCTTTCTGGTAGATAAGCAGAAATCAAGCATAAACGAACATGTATCGGAAGTTTTTGTGCAGAATATGCCTGATAATTTTTCGGAACTTATGTCAAAGCACACTGAATGTAACATAAATGTTATACCGGCAGGTGAATCGGCAGACACATACAAAGATAAGCTTCTTGACGGAACCTACGATTTAGTGGTTGTGTTCCCTGAGAATTTCTATGAGAATTTCAAAAATGCCGATGCAGGTTCGGCACTTCCTGATATAAAGACTTTTTATAATCCGTCAGAGAATAATTCCGGTGAAGCGAGAACACGTTTTACGGAAACATATCTTGAAGAATATAAACAGATTTTACTTAAGGAGAGATTCGGCTCACTTGATTATGCCATGGTATTTTCCGTAGATGCGGATAACCCTGACATGATAGTACAGGATAAAGATAAGGCTACAGGCAAGATTCTCGGCTCCATCATACCTTATCTTATAACAATTCTTATTTTTGCGGGAGCAATGGGACTTGGCGTTGATACCATTGCAGGTGAGAAGGAGAGAGGAACCATCGCCAATCTTCTTATAAGCCCTATAAAAAGAGTTGACATCATAATGGGTAAAATAGTATCCCTTGCCATAGTATCCGTTCTTTCGGCAGGTGTATATGTAATATCATTTATCGGTTCAGCCGTGTTTCTTACTAAAAAAAGCGGAATGGGAGAAATGGTTAACGGGCTTTCACTTAACTTTACTACCGTACAGATTATACAGTTTGTAGTGCTGCTTTTAGGACTTGTGCTTCTTTATGTTGGAATTATAGGTTTCGTATCACTTTTAGCAAAAAATGTCAAAGAAGCACAGTCGTTTATAATGCCTGTGTATATAATAGTCATGTTTGCGGGAATGATAACAATGTATTCGGGAGATGTAACTTCAGGCAGTTATATGATACCTGTATATAACACCTCAGCTGCATTCAAAGGTATATTTGAAAGGACAATCACAATGAACCAGTACCTTACGTCAACGATAATAACTTATGTGTTTGCGGGAGTAATGGTATGTCTTATGGCTAAGGCGATGAACAGTGAAAAAATAATGCTTAACGCATAAAAGAGGTCATATATGTTAAATGTTGTATTTGATATGGACGGAGTTCTTTTCGACACCCAGAAAGTGTATACAAGAACATGGCGTGAAGTAGCCGAAATACTTCACATAGATAATTTTGAGGTTCCGTTAAAACTCTGTATCGGAAGAAACAGGGTTGACCAGGTGGATATCCTTAAAACACACTGTGGCGAGGATTTCCCTTTTGATGAATTCTACGATTTAAAGGAAAAAATATTTACGGGTCACATTGAAGAAGATGGCGTTCCTCTTAAAAAAGGCACAAAGCTCATTCTTGACACCCTGAAAAAAATCGGAGCGAAGGTTGCCATTGCCTCATCTTCAAGAAAAGATGTGGTGCTTCATCATCTTGATGAAACGGGGCTTACAGGATATTTTGATGTAATTATCGGCGGAGATATGGTAGAACACAGTAAACCCTTCCCCGATATATACCTTAAAGCCTGTAAAGAACTTAAATGCAATCCACATGACACCTATGCCGTGGAGGATTCTTATAACGGAATTGAATCGGCTGTTAAGGCGGGACTTAAAACAATAATGATTCCTGATAGTCTTCCTCCGGTCAAAGAATATGACAGCAAAATATTTACAAGATTTGATTCACTTGTGGAACTTTCGGAATATTTTGCCATAAGAGCACTTATGGAGAAGTTGTGGCAGAAGTATGATTATGCCTCAATTCTTTTTGAAAACAGTACAGGAAGAAAATATTCCGTTTCAGGCAGGGGACTGTCTGCATCACAGGATAAAATATCCTGCGCAAGAGGGTATGTCCTGCGTGTCCACGGCAGAAACCGCCTTGTGGAACATTCCTTTAATTCGCTTAAAGTTAGTGACTCAGAAAAAATTATTGCCCAGATAGAAAATCTTTTTGACAAGGCAGAAGAACTTAAAGAGAATTTTACCATCGAAGATACGGAACGTATGGAGGATGAAGTATTTCATTCTTTTTCAGAAAACGATATGAGCCGCAGTCCTGAAATTCTCGGTGATAAGGCAATCCTTGACAAACTCACCGAATTAAGGCAGAAAGGTCTTGAGGCTGACGGACAGATTATTGACTGCACGATTAATTCTTCCTTCAAAAAGAGCAGAAAAATTTTTATCTCCAAAAACAGGGATATGTCCCAGAATATTTTATGGATGACCTGTGCCATGTTAATGATGGCCAAAAAAGGAGATATTGTAAGAAGTTATTTTAAATCGTATTCAGGAATGAATGGTTATGATGTGCTTGATTCATTGGAAGCAGACATTAAAAACGTTGCCGGGAATACGGTTAAGCTGCTTATGGCAGAAAAGATTACGCCGGGCAGATACGAATGTATATGTACGCCTGAGGTAACGGGGATGATAGTCCATGAAGCCTTCGGCCACGGCGTTGAAATGGATATGTTCGTAAAAGACAGGGCACTTGCCAAGAGTTTTATCGGCAAAGAAGTTGCTTCCGGACTTGTAACCATGCATGACGGAATGGGTGTAAATGAAGTTGCTACCTATGACTTTGACGACGAAGGAACCTGCGGTCATGATACCGTAATTATTAAGAACGGAATCCTGCAGACGGGAATTTCGGATGCCAAGACAGCCGGTATCCTTAAGACAAAAGGAACGGGCAACGGCAGAAGGGAAAATTACGAGCATAAGGCATATACAAGAATGACCAATACCTATTTTGAAGGCGGCAAAGACAGACCGGAGGATATGATTAAATCCATAAAGTATGGTTTTATGCTTGAAAATGCAACCTGCGGAATGGAAGACCCTAAAAACTGGGGAATACAGTGTATGGTAAATATGGCAAGAGAGATAAAAGACGGAAAATTTACGGGCAGAATCTTTTCTCCGGTTGTGCTTAGCGGATATGTTCCGGATTTGTTAAAATCCATATCAATGATGTCAGAAACTCCTGAACTTAACGGAGGCGGATATTGTGGAAAAGGTTATAAGGAATGGGTTAAAGTATCCGACGGAGGCCCTTATATTAAAGCAGAAATAGAACTGGGGTAATTGAAATGGTATCAGAAATAGTTGAAATACTTCACGAACTGAATATAGTTGATTACAATATTTATGACGAGCATAGAAAAGCCTTTGAGATGTATTTTGTAAAACATCGTCTTGATATGACAAGAGACAAGGAAGTAAGGGAAATAAGACTACGCGTTTACAGGAATTTCGAGGAAAATGGTACAGAATATCTCGGAAACTCAGATGTGTACCTATATCCGGGAATGGATGGGGATGAGATAAGGGAACTTATAGAAAGTGCGTGGGAATCCGCTCTTTATGTGAAGAATCCATATTACAGGCTGCCTGAAAAAGTAATCGATAAAAATACGGAAAAAGTATTTGACGGCTGTGAAAGCGTTATTGAAATGGCGAAGGCTCTTTATTCTGCCGAGGATGAAGTTAAGGATGCATTTATTAATTCAGCTGAATTTTTTGGAGAAACCAGGACTGTAAATATAATAACCGGAAAAGGCTCCGATATATCTTATACATCAGGAAAAATAACCGGTGAATTTGTTGTCCAATGCAAAAAAGAGAATGATGTGGAACTGTATGCTGATTTTTCTTATTATGACATGGAAAAAGAAAGCATCAGAAAAAAGTGCGCAAAACAGCTTAAACTGGCAGTTGAAAGAGAATCGGCAAAACGAAGTCCGGCAGATTATTCAGGTTATCCCATTGTGCTTACGGATTCCTATGTTAAGGAATTTCTGAAATTCTACCTTATGAGAAGCAATGCAGCGTATGTATATCCCGGATATTCGGATTACAAAGAAGGTTATGATATTATGTCCGATATAAGCATAGAGGGGGTGCCGGAATATCCGTACAGTGCAGAGGGCGTTAAAACCGGATCCCGTATGATAATAGAACACGGTATTGTCAAAAACATCCACGGCAATGTAATGCACTTGTCATATCTTAACAGACCGTATATAGGAATGTACGAGAATTTACATTGTGTATGTAACGGTGAACCAATGGACAGACTTCTTAACGGAAAATACATTCTGGTAAAAAACTTCTCCGATTTCCAGATGGATCCGCTTACAGGCGATTTTGGCGGTGAGTTCAGACTTGCCGAGATATCTGATGAGAATGGAAAAAGAATTGTCACAGGAGGAACCGTAACAGGCAATATCCTTAAAAATGCAGATAAAATCAGATATTCCGGTGAATACTTTAAAGAAGGATTATATGTTGGTCCTTCAGCTGTAAAAATAGGTTGAATACTCTGACAAAATAATGATAAAATAATCAAAACTGTATAGACTTTACAGAAAAAGGAAAAGAAATATATGTTAGAATTACAAAATATATCATATCAGGTTGATGAAGAAGGCAAAGACAAAGAAATTATTAAAGATATAAGCCTTAAAATAGATGGAAGATTTACGGCGATAACAGGGCCTAACGGCGGCGGAAAGTCAACACTTGCGAAGATAATCGCAGGAATTGTTACGCCTACATCGGGTAAGATACTGCTTGACGGCGAAGATATTACAGAACTGTCAATTACTGACAGGGCAAGAAAAGGAATCAGTTTTGCATTCCAGCAGCCGGTAAGATTTAAGGGAATAACCGTAAAGGATCTTATAACTCTTGCCGCAGGCGAGCCCATCAATGCGGGCAAAGCCTGTGAGTACCTTTCGGAAGTAGGACTTTGTGCAAGGGAATACATTAACAGGGAAGTTAATGCGAGCCTTTCAGGCGGCGAACTTAAGAGAATAGAGATTGCAATGATTCTTGCAAGAGGCACATCTGTATCGATTTTCGATGAGCCGGAAGCAGGAATTGACCTTTGGAGCTTTAACAATCTTATTGATGTTTTTGAAAAGATGCATGAAGAGACCAAGGGTTCAATTATCATAATTTCCCATCAGGAAAGAATACTTAACATTGCCGACCGTATTATAGTAATTGCTGATGGCAAAGTGGCAGCTTCAGGCGGACATGAGATGTTGCCAACTCTGCTTGGCAGCGGTAATGCAAAAGAATCATGTAAGAAAATGGAGGCAAGGTAATATGGACCAGATACAGAAAAATCTGCTTGCAGAAATTGCGGGACTCCATGAAGTGCCTGCAGGTGCTTATAATTTCAGGGTCAACGGAGCGGCAGCAGGAAGAAATACAACATCCAATATTGATATAGTAACCAAAACGGACAAGCCGGGAATAGACATTATTATCAAGCCCGGAACCAAAAACGAAAGTGTTCACATTCCTGTTGTTTTAAGCCAGACAGGGCTTGACGACCTCGTATATAACGATTTTTATGTAGGAGAAGGAAGTGATGTGTTAATTGTGGCAGGCTGCGGAATCCATAACGGCGGAGATAAGAAATCATCACATGACGGAATCCATACATTTCATATCGGCAAAAATGCCAGGGTCAGATATGTGGAAAAACACTATGGTGAGGGTGATGGCAATGGTTTGAGAATTATGAACCCTACCACGGTTGTTGATATTGACGAAAACGGCTATATGGAAATGGAAACCACCCAGATTAAAGGAATAGATTCCACTGACAGAATTACCAAGGGCAGGCTGGGAGATGGGGCAGCTTTTATTGTTAAAGAAAAGATAATGACCCATGGTAAACAATATGCAAAGACAAGCTTTGAGGTAGAGCTTAACGGAAAAGGTTCAAGTACCAACGTTATATCACGTTCGGTTGCAAAGAATGATTCCACACAGGTATTTTATGCCAAGATAGATGGAAATAACGAGTGTGCCGGACATTCGGAGTGTGATGCCATTATTATGGACAATGCTTCTGTCAAGGCGATTCCTGAGATAACCGCCAATTCCGTTGAAGCAAGCCTTATACATGAAGCAGCTATCGGTAAAATAGCAGGAGAGCAGCTCATTAAATTAATGACACTGGGATTAACCGAGGCTGAAGCAGAGGAACAGATTGTAAACGGATTTTTAAAATAGAGGAATTAATACATGGAAAACAACAGTTTATACTTAATTAAAAACGGACATGTGCTTGACCCTGCATCAGGCAAAGACGGCATATATAACATCGTGGTAAAAGACGGAATAATAGCAGCCGTTGATAATGACAGCCATGATGAAATAGACAACGTTATTGATGCAGCAGGGTGTTATGTAATGCCGGGACTTATTGACCTTCATGTTCATTTCAGGGAACCGGGTTTTGAATACAAAGAGACAATAAAAACAGGTTCTCTTGCAGCAGCAAGGGGAGGAGTGACAACCGTTCTTCCTATGCCTAACACAAAGCCGGTAATTGACAGTGTGGAAATGGTGCGCAGGGTTAATGATATAATTAAAAGAGATGCCGTAGTCAACGTACTTCAGGTAGCTTCCGTTACCATGGGACAGGAGGGAAAAGTTCCTGTTGATGTGGAAGCTTTAAGAGAAGAGGGCGTTGTCGCAATAAGCGAGGACGGCAAATCAGTTATGAACGCAGAAGTATACAGAGAGGCTATGTATCGTGCCGCTGACTGCGGAATGGTGGTATTAGCCCATTGTGAAGATAAGAACATGGTAAACGGCGGTGCCCTCAATGAAAGTGCCAAATCAGAAGAACTGGGAATTAAGGGAATAACCAATGCCGTTGAAGATGTGATTGTGGCAAGAGACATTCTTTTAGCCAAAGAAACAGGCTGCAGGCTTCATCTTTGTCATTGCTCAACCAAAGACAGTGTTAAGATGATAAAAATTGCCAAAGAGGACGGCATAGATGTTACCGGAGAGGTATGCCCTCACCACTTTACATTATGCGATGAAGACATTCCTTGCGATAATGCGGACTACAAGATGAACCCACCTTTAAGAGGACGTGAAGATGTGGAGGCTCTTAAAAAAGGTCTTAAAGATAACATCATGGATGTAATTTCAACAGACCATGCCCCTCATTCTGAAGAAGAAAAGAAAAAGCCTATAAGCGAGGCTCCGTTTGGAATAACAGGACTTGAGACAAGTCTCTGCCTTACATACACAGAGCTTGTGCTCGGCGGAGTCCTTACTCCTATGCAGATGGCAGAGAAGATGAGTTACAATCCCGCAAGAGTAATCGGTATCGACAGAGGAACTCTTTTACCCGGAGCAGTTGCTGATATTACAATAATGGATAAAGATAAAGAATTTGTCATTGACAGAAAAGATTTCGTATCAAAGGGGCACAACACTCCTTTTGACGGAAAGAAAGTTAAAGGAAAAGTAATGCTTACCATGGTAGGCGGTAAAATAGTATACAAGGAGAACAAAATATGATTAACCAGTTAGTTGAAAAAATCAAGAAAACAAATGCACCTGTTGTAGTAGGTCTTGACCCTATGCTCTCTTATATTCCTGAGCATATCCTTAAAAAGTCTTATGACGAATACGGCGAGACACTTAAAGGTGCTGCCGAAGCGGTATTTGAGTATAATAAAGGAATTGTAGACAATATTTATGATATTGTTCCTGCAGTCAAGCCACAGATTGCCATGTACGAGCAGTTTGGTATTGAAGGACTTGCAGCATTTAAGAGAACTGTTGATTACTGCCATGAAAAAGGACTTGTTGTTATCGGTGACATCAAGAGAGGTGATATCGGTTCGACTTCCACAGCCTATGCAGTAGGACATATCGGTAAAGTTACGGTAGGAAGCAAGACATATACTCCTATTGATGAAAATTTTGTAACTGTTAATCCATACCTTGGAAGTGACGGAATCAAGCCTTTTATAGATGTATGTAAAGAGAATGACAAGGGTATTTTTGTACTTGTTAAGACTTCTAATCCATCAAGCGGAGAATTTCAGGACCGTCTTGTAGACGGAAGACCACTTTATGAACTTGTGGGCGAACAGGTTGATAAATGGGGACAGGAATGTATGGGAGATTCATACAGTAATGTGGGTGCCGTTGTAGGTGCCACATATCCTGAACAGGGTAAAATACTTAGAAAACTCATGCCAAAGACATTTATTCTTGTACCGGGTTACGGTGCACAGGGCGGCAAAGGCAAAGACCTTGTAGATTATTTTAACGAGGACGGCCTTGGTGCAATTGTAAACAGCTCAAGAGGTATTATCTGTGCATATAAGCAGGAAAAATACGCTTCATTTGGCAGCCTTAATTACGCAGATGCGTCAAGACAGGCAACACTTGATATGATAGAAGATATCAATACAGCAAGAGGTTAATGATATGAAATTTGAAGAAAACGCAAAGGTTATCAGCCAGAAAAAAATAGCTGACGGCGTATTTGATATGTGGATTATGACAAGCAATATTGCAGAAAAGGCAGTACCGGGCCAGTTCATTTCCGTGTATACCAAGGATGCGTCAAAGCTGCTTCCAAGACCTATAAGTATCTGTGAGACAGAAGGCCGGAAACTTAGAATAGTGTATAGGGTTGTAGGTGGCGGAACCACGGAATTTTCTACATATAAAGAAGGAGAGTCCATACACATCCTCGGACCTATAGGTAATGGTTTTCCTATTAAAGAGGGCAGAAAAGCCATTCTTATCGGTGGAGGGATAGGAATTCCTCCAATGCTTGAACTTGCAAGGAGAATGGGCGGTGAACCTGAGATTGTCGTAGGTTACAGAAACAGTGACACTTTCCTTACAGATGACCTTAAAGCATACGGTAATCTTACGATTGCAAGTGATGACGGAAGTATCGGAACCAAGGGAACCGTTATAGACGCAATCAGGGAAAACGGTATCAAGGGCGATATTATTTATGCCTGCGGACCTACACCTATGCTTCGTGGCATAAAGGCTTATGCCGAAGAAAATAATATCGAAGCATATATTTCCCTTGAAGAAAAAATGGCATGCGGAGTCGGCGCGTGTCTTGCCTGTGTATGTAAGACAACAGGAATTGACGACCACTCTAAAGTCCACAATGCCAGAGTATGCAAGGATGGTCCTGTATTTAATGCCAAGGAGGTTGAGCTTTAATGAATACTAAAATTAATCTTGCCGGTGTAGAACTTAAGAATCCGGTAATGACAGCCTCAGGAACCTTCGGTTCAGGAATGGAATACAGCGAATTTGTTGACCTTAACAAATTAGGAGCCGTTGTAACAAAGGGCGTTGCAAACGTGCCTTGGCCCGGCAATCCTACACCACGAATTGCTGAGACTTACGGTGGAATGATTAACGCAATCGGGCTTCAGAATCCGGGTATAGATGTATTTTGCGAGAGAGATATTCCTTTCCTTAAGAAATACGATACCAAAATAATTGTGAATGTCTGCGGTAAATCCGAAAGAGATTATGTTGAGGTTGTGGAAAGACTTGCAGGTGAACCTGTGGATATGCTTGAAATCAACATTTCCTGCCCAAATGTCAAAGAAGGTGGAATTGCTTTCGGACAGAATGCAGCCAATATTGAGCACATTACAAAAGCAATAAAAAATGTTGCAAAACAGCCTGTAATCATGAAGTTAAGCCCTAATGTAACGGACATTACCGAAATGGCTAAAGCAGCAGAAGCCGGTGGAGCGGATGTGCTTTCACTTATAAACACTATCACAGGCATGAAAATAGACATTAACAGACAGACCTTTGCAGTTGCCAATAAGACCGGAGGCCTTTCAGGACCTGCAGTTAAACCTGTTGCGGTAAGAATGGTATATCAGGTGGCCAATGCGGTTAAAATACCTATTATCGGTATGGGCGGAATCGCCACGGCAGAGGATGCACTTGAATTTATTCTTGCAGGTGCCACCGCAGTATCCATAGGAACAGCCAATTTCCATAACCCTCGTACAACACTTGAGGTTATTGAAGGTATTGAAAAATATATGGTAAATAAAGGCGTTTCTGATATTAATGATTTAATCGGAATAGTAAAATAAAGAAAACCGCTGTAGGCATGATATAGTCAGATGATGCTTACAGCGGTATTTTATGTGTATTAGTTATTGCAGCCTGTCATTATTTCAGGGTATCTGCTTAAAAGGGTATTGACAATGGAATCAATGCCTTTTTTGGAAACATGTCGTATCTTATATACTTTTTTAGTATCCGTTACGATACATAAAGGATGATACATTATGGTGTTGCCTTTTTTATGGTAGACTTCGTTATAATCGTATACCCATGTTATATTTTCAAGCGGAATAATATCAGTATCGGTTTTGGTAATGATTATCAGAAATGTATCGGTAATAAATACATTCTTACGTCCTACAGCCATCGCCGTATCGTATTCGGTAACGGCAATCGCAAATAATGTTTTGTAATCTCCGTATTTTCTCAAAGCCTTTACAGGCGATGAGTAGTTAGGATTAATTGCAGCTATAATGAGCAATACTAAGAAAATAAGAGATATAAGCGCAATTATCATAAATCCGATTATCATAAACCGGGAGTAGTTGGTATTGTAAGCGTATGAATTTATGAATAAATCACAACTTACGGATTTGAGTCCATCCTCGGTAAAATTAACCATTTCTGAAACATTTTTTACCAGATCATTGTAAATCGGTTCGGAATGCTGCAATTTTGCAGGAAATGTTGCACCATCAATTATTGCAGGAGTACCTTTATCGGTTGAGCCTGTTGGATATATGATGTAGTAGCAGATTCCATTATAGAAGGTATAGTATATACCTGCTTTTTTCTTGCTGCCTTTTACATAATCATATCCCGTGTAGTACATTTTATCTATTGTACACTTTATGTATTCTTCGCCGTTCTCGTATAAGGAATCAATTGCATCCAACGAATCCACAGTATGGGGTGTCAGAGCCTTTTTAAAAGGATTGCTTATTATAAAAACAACTGATACAATAATCATAATTAACGGAAAAACAAGCCGTGGCAGGTGCTGCCGGCGTATAATCTGTATTAAATTTGAGTGTTGCATAATTTTTCCACCTTATAAATCTGTTAAAAACAGTATAGATTATAAGGACGGATTAATCAAGTATGGAGGTTTTATGAAAGCATATTCTTTTTTTGCAAAAGTTTATGATGTATTTATGAATGACATCCCTTATGTGGACTGGCTTGACGGAATAGAGGCATATATGGAGCGCAGGAATATACAATGTCACAGAGTTCTTGAGCTTGGCTGCGGTACGGGACGGTTTACGGCACTTCTGGCAGCAGACGGCTACGAAGTTACCGGGCTTGATTTGTCAGAAGCAATGATTAAGGTTGCGAAGAAAAAGCCTTTCGGAAAAAGAATTTCTTACGTCTGTTCGGACATGCGAAATTTTAACCTTGGAAAAAAATTTGATGTTGTAATAAGCGTATGTGATTCCATGAATTATCTTTTAAATAATGATGATATGTATAATACGTTTCTAAGTGTTGGAAAACATCTTGAAAAGGGCGGCTTTTTTATTTTTGACCTGAAAACGGAAACTTTTTATGAAAAGCTTGGAGAAAATATTTATTCGGATGAAAGGAATTTCGGACGATATTATTGGGAAAACGAATTTGATAAAGAGACGGGAGATAACTTTTATTACCTTAGTTTTTTTATTAAAAGCATGGGAAAATATAAGCTCTACGAGGAAGAACACACACAGCATGTTTTTACCGGCACCGATATAAGGGAGTGCGCGGCAAAGGCAGGATTTACGGTAAAGGACGCTTTATCGGAGGACATTAAATCGCCCATTGATTTTTCAAGGGACAGGGTTTACTATGTTTTACAGTACAATTAAGGATGGTATGAAATATGGAAGATTATTTAGTAAGAGCAATCGCAGCTAACGGGCAGGTCAGGGCGTTTGCCGCATATACAAAAAATACAGTTGAGACCGCAAGACAGGCACACAACACAAGTCCTGTCGTAACGGCGGGACTTGGCAGACTTCTTACAGCGGGAGCAATGATGGGAAGCATGATGAAGGGCGACAGGGATGTTCTTACAATTAAAGCAGAGGGCAGCGGCCCTGTGGGACATTATCTTGTTACTGCCGATTCAAAAGGCAATGTCAAGGGATACGCAGCCAACCCTAATGTAATACTGCCTGCCAATGCCGCAGGCAAACTTGACGTTGGCGGTTCCCTCGGAGTGGGACTTCTTACGGTCATCAAAGACCTGGGACTTAAAGAGCCGTATACCGGCACCTGTGAGCTTGTCAGTGGGGAAATTGCAGAGGATTTAACTTATTATTTTGCCTCAAGTGAGCAGACACCGTCCTCCGTGGGACTTGGTGTTCTTATGACAAAAGACAATACCGTCAATGTCGCGGGTGGTTTTATTATCCAGCTTATGCCTGACGCAACGGAGGAGACAATATCAATTGTCGAAGAGAAAATTTCCACAATAAAATCCGTCACTTCAATGCTTGAGAACGGACTTGACCCGGAGGGCATAATTAATCTTATTCTCGGCGGACTTGACCCGGAGATTCTTGATAAAATGCCTGTCAGATTCTATTGCAACTGTTCTAAGGAGCGTGTATCAAAAGCACTCATCGCAATCGGCAGAAAAGAGCTTGACAATATTATTGAAGAAAATGAGCCTATAGAGGTTAAATGCCATTTCTGCAACAAGGCATATAATTTTACAGTGGATGAGCTAAAGAAATTAGTTTGACTTATAGTCCCTTGTGTGTTAGATTTATAGTGTCGTTTTGTAAGACAACTTTTATAATTTTTGGAGGTATCACGATGAACAAGGGTACAGTAAAGTGGTTCAATGACCAGAAAGGGTTTGGATTTATTTCTGATGAGAATGGCAAGGATATTTTCGTTCATTTCTCAGGAATCGTTATGGATGGTCATAAGAAGCTCGAAGAAGGCCAGAAGGTTGAATTTGAAGTAGCCGATGGAGCCAAGGGACCACAGGCAGTTAATGTTAAAGTTATTTAATTAACTGCAGCACATAAGATAATCAACAAGTTTACAGTGTGCCTTTTTCAATTATATATATTTATATTTTGTCAAAAAGTATATTGTCATTCAAGTAGGATTATGATTAGCCCTGTCAGATTGACAGGGCTTTTACATTGTTAAGGAGATATTTTTTTTATGCAGAATGAGACATTAGAATCAGTAACCCAGGCAATTTCATACGAAGGATACGATATGACTGCCAAGGTTTCAAATGGTAAAATTGCAGCAGGTATCATAGGAATTGTCGTGATTCTTGCTTTCGTTATAGCAACTATTATTTTTATTAGGAAAAAACAGAAGGGTAACGGTTTTGGCATACTCGGAGGCGTAATTACTTACATTTCATTTAATTATTTTGCTCCATCTTTGCTCATTAATCTTATCTTTGTATATTCACCATTTAAGAAGTATGCGGATTCTGTTAATAAAGTAATTGTGTCCACGGCGGCTTTTATTATTGTATATACATTGTCAACAGCTTTTCTTGCGGTTTTGGGCAGGATGCTTGCTAACAAGGTTTTCGCCTACAGGCTAAAAAGCTTCGGAGAGGGCTTCTCTTTCGGACAGGGTATAGCCTATACACAGGCAGCATTCACAATGTCCTCACTTTTTCAGCTTGTGTCACCTATGATAATTATTAACAGAAGCGGGCTTGAGACACTTGTCAGTGGTGCCAAAGACCAGGAGACAGCTACCAAAATGTTAGACAGTGCAATGGAACTTATCGGCTATAAGACATCCGCCATTGTAATGCTCACTATTGTCGCAGTTCTTTTTGTCATATACCAGTTAGCAATAACCATTCCTATGTATGCTGCATACCAGAAAAAAATCCACAAGGGTTATTATGGAATGGTACTTGGCAGCTATATAGTCATTGAAGCAATCCAGTACATGGCAGAGCGTAAAGTTATTAACGTTATCGTCCAGCTTATAGTAACCGCAGTTGTTGTTGCTGCAATCACTTATGTGTGCATCAGAATTTACAACAAGTGCTACAAAGACGAGGAACGTGACCTTGACAAAGAGAAAGAAGACAAAATCAAGAAGATGACAACAGCCAAGAAGATTCCGCGTTTTGATAACCTCAGCAATCTGTAATTTACGGGAAGATAAGACAACGTCTACCTCAAACGCAGGGATATGACTTGGAGGGAAGAATAACGCATTACACATTTATATATTAAATTCAGTAATAGGTAATATTGCACAAAACATATAGCAAAATTCATAAGATTTTCTACTATGAGTTTTTACCATAATTGTGTACAATATAGGTAGGAGATTAAAAATAGTCTCTATCTTTGAGACGTAGTTCAGGAGCGTCTGGCTAAAAATAACCTGACAATATTGCGAGGGGTTTCTCGATGTCACCTGGCTAATAAAAAATCGAAAAATTGTTTTGTATCTAATAGGAAGCAGTAATGCTTCCTATTTTGCTAGGAGATAAAATGTCGGATATACAATACTGTTATATAACGGAACAATATTATATTGATAATCCAACGTTGATAAAAATTTTAGACATTGCTGATTCGTCGAAATATAATATTCGTACTCATATATGCTTAAATATTCAATTTAATAATAATTCTGTTCTTATCCCATTAAGAAAAAACCTAGGTGAACCGAATAGAAAATTTGGTAAAATAGGATTCTCTGTTCCAAGTCTGAGTAAACCAAAAGCAGGGTTGGATTATCGTTACATAATGATAATAAATAATATAAATTATATCAGATTTGATATTCCCAAAATAAGTAATAGCCAAATAAAAATAATAGAAAACAATTATGAAACTATTGAAAAAGAGGCAATAGAATATATAGAATCCTATATTCGAGTAGCAAATAAAGGACGTGTTGACAGAACTGCAAGATTCAAAGAATCAAGTTTAATTAATTTTCATAGGGAGCTGAATATAGTAGATGCTAACAATAATGTGAGGTATAACAATGAAAAAAAGTAAAATTGTTGGAATAGTAGTAATATGTATGTGTGTTATAATTTGCATATTTATTATTAAGGGAAATAATGGAAGTAAAACAAAACTATAGATGGTTTATTCAAAAGACTAACGAGAGCAATTAATAATACTGATAGTCAAGCAATTATAAAATGTTTCCCAGAGTTTATGCAGAAACAATTACCTGCCTTGTCTAATAAGTCGATGGAAGAATTTCATAACAAGGTTGGAGATATTTCTTTTGATATTATAAGACGAAGCAGTATTGAATTTGAAGATATAGAGAATGAAATAAATTCACAATACAATTGTAATATTAAATTAGAACGGTGTGCTTTAGTTGAATGTAAATATCACGATGATTTTGGTGCAGAGATCTTTGAAGTTATTAAAATAGACGGAAGATGGTATTTATGTTATATTAGCCATTTCCCTAATCCAATACAGTATTTTGCGGAATAACAGAGTAAACGTATATTCCATATAGAAAACTTTTCATCATAACAGGTGCTGAGCTTAACAAATTAAAGCATACTCACATTTCTGTAAAGGAAAACTCCTTTGGACGGTTCGAACAAGAAATTTATTATGATGTTGTTCATTATAGATATGAAAAATTAAAATCTGATGTATATAGCGTTTTTATATACTTGGTAGGTGCGTATTTTGTCTTATCATTTTTTCCTAATTATATCAATGTTAAATCTTTCGTATCCTTTTGTAATACAATCTGTCGAAAATAGCAATTATTTTATCATCACAATGAAAATAACTATGCTATATTTATTATACAAAACATTGTACTATTAATAATAGTATTGGACAGGTAAGTTGTAGTTTACGGAGGCACTAAGCATAGTATGGGCAGGTATAAAACATTTTTATTATTGGGAATCATAATGGTTATATTGACAGGATGCGGTAATACATTTGCTAAAAAGGAATATTATGACACAAATAAGATTGCTGCGGCAGAAGACAGATATTCAAAAGAAAACTCTGTTTTTAATCCGATAGATAATGGGTATTCTTTAGAAGTAAAAAAGTTTGATGGCCGTCAGACTTTATGGACAAAAACACTTGAGGATGATGAAGAGATTAATATCAAAATAAAACTAAGTTTGTCGGAAGGCACTGTTAAAATCGTCCACGTAGATGGAGATGGGCATGTTACCACAATAATCGAATGTACTCCGGATGATTGTGTAGAGGAGGATATTGTGAAAACAGTATCCTTGAAGCGAGGCCTTAATAAAATAAAAATTATTGGATATGGATGTAAAAATATTGACTTAGAATTATTGTCATCGTATTGGTAAAAATGATTGAAATTAGTAACAGAAGAACAACAGGCAGGCGGTCTTATGATGAGCCTGCCTGTTTTTTTGTGGAAATCTCTACCCCAATCGGGAAAACCAGCCGAAAGGGTAGAGAAACCCGGTGTTCCCCTTAGTCAACCTTTACAAGGTCCTCGTAAGGAACTTTTTCTTTTAATTCACCTGCTTCGATGAGGATATCTTCAAGAAGCTCAAAGGATTCCCTGGTAAAGACTGTGTCTTTTTTCCAAGTGTCCTGGGATTTGTATCTTTCAACTATTGTGGTAATGGTGTCAATGTCCGTGTCCTCAAACTGAGGGGCTATGACCTTGGCAATTTCAGCAGAAGAATGAGAATTGACGTAGTCAAGACCCTTCTGGATGGCAGAAGTGAAATCCTTGATGATTTCAGGATTTTTCTCAATGTAGCTCTTTTTAGCGGAGTAGGCGGTGTAAGGAACGTAACCGCTGTCAACACCAAGGGAAGCAACTACATAACCTTTGCCCTCTTTCTCAAGAGAAGTGGCACCCGGTTCAAATTCAACGGTAAAGTCATACTCTGTATTGCCGGAAAAAGCACCTGCGGTCAGACCGAAGTCAACACTCTGGTCGATTGAGAGGTCGGAGGCAGGGTCAATATTGTTGGCTTTCAGGATATATTCAAGCACCATCTGAGGCATGCCGCCCTTTCTGCCGCCGAGGACATTTTTGCCCTTAACCATATCCCATGAGAAGTTATCAATTTTTTCCCTGGCAACGAGGAAGTTACCGGCACGCTGGGTAAGTCCGGCGAAATTAACGGCATAATCCTTAGAACCCTCCGCATAAGCATAAATTGTGGATTCTGAACCCATAAAACCAATATCGGCATTGCCGGATATAAGGGCGGTCATTGTTTTGTCGGCACCGAAACCTGTTTCAAGAACGAGGTCTATGCCTGCATCCTTGAAATATCCCATCTCTATTGCAACGTATTGAGGAGCATAAAAAATAGAGTGGGCAACCTCATTGAGAACAACCTTTTTCATGCCGTTGTCTTTTTTGCCACACCCGGCCTGACAGATTGCAATCAAAATAAAAGCCAGAATAAAACAACAAATTCTTTTTTTCATAATTTACCTCTTAAAAATATCTGTAATCTAAATATATTCCCAAATAAATAAAATGTGATAGAATGAAAGCATGAGCGAATTAATGTATTTAAAAAATTGCAGCTATGAGACAATCGGTGATAAAGACAGCCAGACAGTCTGTTATTTTTTTATGGCGGAAAGAATTAATATAGAGCCTGTTGAAGGAGTGAGGCTCGTCATGATATATCCGTATGACTGGAATTACTGTATGACACCGTGGAAATATCACGATAAAAATATGGGAAAAACAGGGGGCGGAGAAGAATTTTTATCATGGTTTATAAGTGAGATTTATGATGAAAAATATCAGAGGCAGTATATCGGAGGTTATTCCCTCGGAGGACTTTTTGCGCTTTTTGCGGCATGTGAAAAAGAATTGTTTGACGGGGTTATGAGCGTTTCGGGGTCGTTATGGTATCCCGGTGCTTTGGAATATTTTAACGAAAAATCCATTGGCAAAAGAATCGGCAAAATTTATATGTCCCTTGGAGATAAGGAATCCCTTACTAAAAATGCGGAGCGGGAAAAAGTCGGATTTAACACGGAGAAATTGGCAGAAGTATTTGGCAAGACCAAAGAAGTGTTTTTTGAATATAACAGAGGTGGACATTTTACGGACATTAGCGAAAGAATAGCAAAATCAATATTGACAGAAATAAATTAAAGTGTGAAAATACAAGGGTTAGAGGAAGGAAAGATTAAAATGGAATTCAAACGTGCAGAAAGATTAAATCATTTCCAGACAGGAATATTTGCTGCCCTGGATGAGAAGAAAAGCGAATTAATCAAGGCAGGAAGAAAGGTTTATAACCTCTCTGTTGGGACACCTGATTTCAGGCCGCCTGAACATGTAATGAAGGCTGTGGCTGAATCAGTCAATAATGCTGAGGATTATAAGTATTCCCTTGTGGATTCGGAAGAAATGCTTAACGCTGTGGTTGATTATTATGCGGACAGATATAACGCTGTCATAAAGGCAGATGAGATTACGGCAGTAAGAGGAACACAGGAAGGTATGGCACATCTTGGAATGGCAATACTTAATCCGGGAGACGTCGTTCTTTTACCTGACCCTGGCTATCCTGTATTTGAAGCAGGTTCGTATCTTGGAGGCGCAGAGGTGTATTATTATCCTCTCCTTAGGGAAAATAATTTTTTACCTGTGATAGAAGATATTCCGGAAGACGTTCTTAATAAGACAAAATATATTGTTTTGTCATATCCGTCCAATCCTGTGGGAGCTTCGGCACCTAAAGAAATGTATGTCAGGATGATTGAATATGCAAAGAAATATAATTTTGCGATTATTAACGATAATGCGTATTCGGATATTATTTTTGACGGCAGGGAAGGTTTTTCATTTTTATCATTGCCGGGAGCAAAAGATGTGGGAGTTGAGTTTTTCTCACTTTCAAAATCTTATAACGTAACCGGTTTAAGAATTTCATTCTGTATTGGTAATAAGTCAATTATTGATGCGTTTAAGCTGCTTAGAAGCCAGTATGATTTTGGTATGTCATATCCGGCACAGAAGGCGGCAATCGCGGCCTTAAGAGGACCGAGAGACAGCGTCAAGGCACAGTGTGCAGAGTATCAGAGAAGAAGGGATGCACTTCTTAACGGACTTAGAAAATACGGATGGAACGTACCTGATTCACACGGAACAATGTTTGTATGGCTTCCTGTACCGGAAGGTTATACATCGGCTTCATTTACCGAGGCACTTATGGACAAGGCCGGAGTAATAGGAACACCGGGAACGGCATTTGGACCGCTTGGAGAAGGCTACATAAGATTTGCTCTGACAAAAAGTGCCGAAGAATTGGCAGTAATTGCCGATGTAATCGGTCAGTCCGGAGTACTTTCATAATTGAATTTAAGGTTTTGGGAAGAAAATACATAGTATTAGCAGGAGAGAATCCGGTGTGAGTCCGGAGCTACAGCCATAACTGTAAGAGCATTTTTGCTTAAGCCAGATCGCTCGTCCCACAAATCAGAAAGACCAGACTTTTGGGCAGGGAAAAGTTATAGTCATTATAATGGGATTATGCCCGTATTCTAACTATGCCTGCGATTTCTGCAGGCATTTTTTTATTAAAGAACGGAGGAAAGACATGAAAAAAATAATTTCGGCAATTGCAGCATTTGCAGTTGTATTAAGCAGTCTTGTTGTAAGTCCATTTGCAGCAGACGAAAAAACAGTATCTTTAAGAATTGAAGGAAAAAGTGAAACATATTTCTACGGTGATGTAACAACAAACGCATCTACAGTTGCAGAGCTTATGAATGAGGTTGACGCAGCTAATGATAATCTTACAATAACTAATCCAACAGGAACTTATATTACAGCCATAAATGGTGACAAAGCAGGAAGTATTGAGCCTCTCAAATATGATGGATGGAGTGATATAATTAACGGCGTTGCACCAAGCGTGGGTATTGGAGAACAGCAGATAAAAGATGGCGATGTAATTGTATTTTATTATGCAGATGAATTTGGTTCTCATGGATTTGCAAGGCCTGTAGCAGACCTTTCAAAGCTTGGCGACAGAGAAATAACTTTTACATCAGATGCATACGCTGAAGATTTCAGTCCTATAACTGTACCTGTTGAAGGTGCCAAAGTAACATGGGACGGTAAGGAATATGTAACAGATGCTGATGGTAAAATCGTTATTGACAAAGCTGATTTTACAGTAGGTGATCATTCTGTAGGAATTTCCAAAGTTGCTGAAGACGGAGTACCACTTGTATTAAGATTTGCATCAGATTACAAAATAACAGTTACAGCCGATATGGTTAAAGCAGAAGCACCGGCAGTAACAGAACCTGAGACAAAACCGGCAAAGCCGGCAGAGGATGTTCCATCAGGAGATACAGGGTATGTTTATTTTGTGGTTGCTGCAATTGTCGCAGCAGCAGGAATCGCAGCAGTAAGTAAGAAAAGAGCATATGAAAAATAAAGTCATTGTATTTTTAACAGTAATCGTACTTATATTTACGGGAGCCACAGGCGTTAAAGCAGATACTCCCGATATAGACGACTGCATTAATAAAACACTTGAATATGAATACAAAGAGGCCGCCGTTACAGATGCACAGTCATTTGTAAATGACGGCCTTATGGCTGTTGCAGGCATAAGTCCCTGCGAATGGTGGGTTATTAATATTAAAGCATTATATCCGGAAACAGATTTTTCGGAGTACGTTAAGGCAGTAGAAAAATACCTTGACGAGGCGGAGGATATCAAGCCTACAGACTATGAAAGAATTGCACTTGCATTTTATATATTGGGAGAAAAAGATGATTTTATAAGAGAGGTAATTAAAGAACAGACGGGCAAAATGGGCATTATGAGTGTAATTTACGGACTTATGCCGGCAGCTTACGGCGGATATGATGCGGATTATATCGCCGACAGTCTTTTGGAATTTCAGCTTCCTGACGGAAGTTTTTCCGTAAATCAAAAAGCGGGTGACGTTGATGTGACGGCGATGGCTTTGCAGGCAATGGCACCTTTGAGGGAAAAGTATGAGGAGAAAATTAATAAGGCACTGGAATATCTTAACAATAATATGACCGGAAACGGCGGTTACAAGTCCATGGGGACAGAAAATTCTGAAAGCCTCGCCCAGGTAATTATGGCAAAAACAGCATTAAAAGATACAGAGAATATGGATATTCTTATCAACGAGCTTATTACTTACCAGAATGAGGACGGAGGATTCTGCCATATAAAAGGCGGAAAAAGCAACAGCATAGCCACATACCAGTGTATGTCTGCGCTAATTTCCTACAAAAACGGATTTGTATATGATAAAACCAACCTGACAGAAACCGGGAAAGACGATACTACGGTAAATACCATAAAATGGCAGGGAAAATACATTAAATACATTGTGCTTTCGGCACTTGGCATTGGATATGCGGTATTTCTTGTTGTTTTTTTCATAAGAAAGAAAAAGAAAAAGTCAGTATTCATGACTTTTACCATTGTGTTTGTGGGACTTGCGGTATATTTTTCCCTGTCCGATTTTAAGACAAAGGACGAGTACTACGATGTTAAAACATCGGGAGAAGTCGTGACATACCTTGAGATAACAGGCCATGGCAAAGAAGTTATTTTAAGTGAAAAAGAAATAGACATCAAAGAGGGAGACAGCACTTTTGACCAGCTTTTAACGGCTTCAATGATATATGAGATTCCGGTTGACTACAACGGAAGCAAAGTGTTTTCTTCGATTTATGTAAAAGCAATCGCAGGAATGGCAGAGTTTGATTACGGAAATATGTCGGGCTGGACTTATTCGGTAAACGGTGAATTTCCCAATGTGTCCTGCTCGGCTTACAAACTGTCGGAGGGAGATTATGTCAGATGGATTTACACGGATGACGGAAAGGTGGGGCAATGAGAAAATTTGAAAATTTCAACCCATACGTTCTGCTGGTATTTTTTATGTGCAATCTATTACCTGCAATGTTTTTAATGGAAATTAAACTTAATCTTCTGCTTCTTATATCCGGGATAATTTATATATGGGTTTTAAAAGGCAAGGCAGACTTTAAAATACTCAGAAATTCTTTTGTCATAACGATTCTTATTACTTTTGTAAATATGCTTGTGTCACATAACGGCAACCATGTGTTTTTTTATATTAATAACAGGGCAGTTACTTATGAATCCATGCGCTACGGAATGACAACGGGACTTATGCTTTCCGGTGCCTTTGTGTGGTTTAGCTGTATGGATATTGTTATTACAGGGGAAAAAATACAATATATCTTTAGAAAAATGCCTAAAGCAGGCATTATTTTTTCAATGATTCTGAGATTCCTTCCCATGTATATGCGAAAATACGAAAGAATGAAAATGATCAATGACATTAATAACAAAAGCGGCAGAAACAGTAAAGATAATGCAGTTTTTGTTTTTTCGGGAGTGACAAGTTATGCGATGGAAAGCAGTATGGAGACAGCCGATATAATGGAAAGTAATGGTTTTACACAATCGTCACAGATATTCTGCGGCAGCTACAGGTTCAGGCTCAGGGACTGTATTCTGCTTATAATAACCATTCTTATGGCAGCGGGTGGATTATTGCTGCCTGGGGCAAGGTTTGTTTTTATGGCATTTATGTCTTTAATTCCGATTTTTTACAGGGGAAAGGAGAATGTTAAATTATGGATATACAATATAAAAAGATAGTCGAAAAGGGTAATTTTATATTAGTATGTGGTATGACCGGCAGCGGCAAAACCACACTTTTGAAGAAGTTAAAAGAATATTTTAAAGATAATGCCATGATGGTAATGCAAAATCCCGATAACCAGATAATTATGGACAGCGTGTATGGGGAGCTTGCCGTAAATTTATCGGGAAAAGGGCTTAAAGATGATTTTATTAAAAGAAGAATTGCGGAAACAGCTTCATTTTTTTCACTCAGCCACATGTTTGACAAAAGAACCGATTCACTCTCAGGTGGGGAAAAACAGATTTTGAATCTTGCTTCCGTAATTGCCTGCGATAAAGATGTACTCTTGCTTGACGAGCCTGCTTCCATGCTTGATCCGGTGATGGCCGGAAGGCTTCTTGACAGGGTTAAGAAGATTAATAAGGAATTTTTTAAAACAGTGATTATCACAGAGCACAGGACGGACGAACTCTTTTATTATGCGGATAAAATAATTCTCCTTGATAAGTGTGAGATTGTCTATGCCGGAAAACCTGATGAAGCAGCAGTATATATGGCGGAAAACGGTTATGGTTACCTGCTTCCCACGGTCGCAAGGATATTTGCGGATAAAAGACCTGTACCGCTTAGTCTGGCAGAGGGGCATAAATATATAAAACAGAGAAATACTATCCACAAAGAACAGGATTCCGTTAATAATAAAAACGAAATTGCGGCAGAATTTAAAAATGTGTCATTCGGATATACAAAAGAGAACGGTTTTGTAATCGAAGATTTTTCCATGAAACTGTACAAAGGAAAATGTCATTTTATCGTAGGTGAAAACGGCAGCGGCAAAACAACGGTTGCAAAGCTGCTTTCAGGCTATATTAAGCCTTATTCGGGAAAAATAAAGACCTACGGCAACAGTATCGGTATTCTTTCACAGAATGTTACAGACCATTTTACAAATGATGAATATGACGGCAGAAACCCTTACGATTTAAGCGGAGGTGAAAAACAACTTCTTGCCCTGTCTCTTGTGTTAAAAAATAATCCTGACATAATAATTCTTGATGAGCCGACTAAAGGCGTAGATAACAGAGAAAAAGCTAATTTAATTAATACTATTAATGAATTAAAAAAACAACAAAAAACCATTCTTGTAATTTCCCATGACATTTCTTTTATGGCAGATGCGGCAGATTATGTGTGTATGATTTCAGACAGGCAGCCGGTGTATTCAGGCAATGTAAGGGAGTTCTGTCTTGAAAATGTATTTTATACAACTCCTGTATGCAGGATGTGGAAAGGAATTTCAGAGGATGTGGTTACGGAGAAAGAGGCGGAAGAATGGAACAGGTAAAGACAGGTGCTTTTATTTTTGCAACAGCAGTTGTTATTTTCTGCTTTGTATTTTTCTATATTCTCGAAAAAAAGAATACTTCAGTGAGAAAAATCATGCTTATAACGGTGCTTACAACCATGTCGATTGCAGGACGTTTCATATTCGCACCTTTTCCCGGATTTAAGCCGGTAACAGCGGTTGTGATAATCGCCGGAATGTATCTTGGAATAGAGGCAGGTTTTTACTGTGGGGCGCTTACCGCACTTGTTACTAATTTTTACTTCGGACAGGGAATGTATACTCCTTTCCAGATGTTGACATGGGGTTTAATCGGGATTATATCCGCCCTTATTGGGGGACTATTAAGAAAAAACAAAGCCGTTCTCATGATTTACGGTGTGTTTGCCGGTGTGATTTTTTCACTTTTAATGGACATTTATACGGTTATATGGACCTTTGGGACGTTTAGATGGAGCTATTATCTGATTACGATAAGTACGTCGTTTGCATTTACGATAATTTATGCGGTTTCCAACGTAATATTTTTACTGGCACTTGCAGTTCCTCTTGGGAAGAAAATAGAGCATGCTTATAAAAAAAGGGTGTGAAAATCTTTTAATACCACTTGTTACAAAACATTTACTATGGTACAATTTAGCTTAATCGGGTGTTTGGGATATCTGATTTGTTATAATTTTAGGAGTTTATTGTAATGAAAAAACATTTATTTATAGATATTATATGTGCAGGCACAGTTGCCGCAGCAGTTTTAACAGGATGTGGCAAGAGCAATTCATTGTCATGTCAGGCAGGAATGAGCAAAATTGAGACCTGCGATTATCAGGGGGCCATAGAATCATTTAATGAGATTATAAGTAAGGACAGCAGTAACAGGGACGCTTACAGGGGACTTGGAATTGCTTATTATAAGCTTGGGGACATTAAAACGGCCGAGGAGCAGTTTGATACCGTGATTACCAAATCAGGCAGCAGATATGACAGTATTTGCCTTGATGCAATGAAATATTATGCGGAATGTCTCACAAAAAGCGGCGAATACAATAAAGCAATAGAGTATTATACAACACTTATTGATGAATGCGGCAAGGCTGATAAGGCAGATTTATATTATTTAAGAGGTTGTGCATATGTCCATACGGGCAATGAGAATAATGCGGCACTTGATTTTGAAGAGGCTATTTCCCTCAGCGACAACAGTTATTCCTTATATTGTAATATGTATAACGAATTTATGGCATCAGGTTATACAGACAGGGCTGAATCTTATCTCAGAAGACTCATTTCAAGTAAAGATGCGGATGATTTTCTTATAGGCAAGACATATTATCTTTTCGGGGACTATACACAGGCAGAACAGTTCCTTAAGAAGGCCATAGACGCAGGTGAGAAGGATGCAGCTTTTTACCTTGCACTTACTTATGAAGCACAGGAAAGATATTCGGAAGCGGAAGACCTTTATATGGATTGTATCAATAAAGATAAGTCTAACAGCGAAGTATATAACCAGTACGGGGCATATCTTATCAAGAGATTTAAGTATACCGAGGCTCTGGAATATATAAGTAAAGGTCTTGAGTCAGCTAAAGGGGAAACTAAGAAAGCACTGCTTTACAATCAGGCAATATGCTACGAATATCTCGGAGATTTCAGCAAGGCACTGGATTTGTTTGAAAGCTATGTAAAGGATTACAGTGATGATACAAAGGCTTTGAGAGAATATACGTTTTTGAAGTCCAGAGTATCTTAACAGGAGATTTATATGATTGATAACAGAGAAGCGGAAGAAAGAGTTATTCTTGTAGCTGTAAGAAAATCAGACAGAGAAAATACCGAACAGTCCCTTGACGAGCTTTGCGAGCTTGCGTCAACTGCAGGTGCTGTAACGGTGGCAAGGGTAATACAGAATCTTGATAATTTCAATCCGGCCACTTATATCGGTAAGGGTAAGATAGATGAGATTAAAGAACTGATAATAGAATATGATGCAACAGGCATAATATGTGATGACGAACTTTCTCCGGCACAGATGAACAATCTCAGCGATGCCCTTGAAATTAAAGTCATGGACAGAACGCTTCTTATTCTCGATATTTTTGCAGCAAGGGCTAATACCAACGAGGGTAAGATTCAGGTTGAGCTTGCCCAGTTGAGATATCGTTCCTCAAGACTTTCGGGACTTGGAAACGCACTTTCAAGACTCGGCGGAGGTATCGGTACAAGAGGTCCCGGAGAGACAAAGCTTGAGATGGACAGGCGAATTATCCATGAGAGAATAGGACAGCTTAAGCATGAGCTTGAAGCGGTTGTAACCCACCGTGAGCTTACAAGAAGCCAGAGAAGCCGTTCCAATATTCCGGTGGTCGCTATAGTAGGATATACTAACGCAGGTAAGTCGACACTTCTTAATACATTAACGGGTGCGGGAATACTTGCGGAAAATAAACTTTTTGCCACACTTGACCCTACAACAAGAGGGCTGGAGCTTGAAAGCGGGCAGCAGATTCTTCTCACGGATACAGTCGGATTTATAAGCAAACTTCCTCATCACCTTGTGGAAGCTTTTAAAAGCACACTTGAAGAAGCTGTATATGCAGATATAATTCTTCATGTCGTGGATGCTTCCAATCCTGCAATGGATTCCCAGATGTATGTTGTATATGATACCCTTGAGAAACTGGGAGCGGGCGATAAGCCTATAATAACGGCTTTTAACAAAATAGAAATTGCAGGCAATAAAGTTCTTAAAGATTTTAAGGCCGACAAGACCGTTAATATATCGGCTCTTCACGGTGACGGACTGACAGAACTTAAAGATACCATTGAAGAAGTTTTAAGAGAAAGCAAAATATATATAGAAAAGACATATTCTTATACGGAGGCTTCCAAGATATCCCTTATAAGAAAATACGGACAGCTTATAAGTGAGGAATATGTTGCGGAGGGAATAGAAGTCAAGGCTTATGTTCCTACGGAGATATATGATAAAGTAAAATAGTGCAGTAACAGGAGGAAATGATGAGCTACGCAGATAAAGTTTTTATAGACATGTGTAAGGATATCCTTGAAAACGGTGTAAGTACGGAGGGTGAAAAAGTAAGACCACACTGGGAGGACGGAACTCCTGCTTATACAATCAAAAAATTCGGTGTTGTAAACAGATATGATCTCAGCAAGGAATTTCCGCTTGTTACATTAAGAAAAACAGCGCTTAAGAGTGCAACAGACGAATTGTTATGGATATGGCAGAAAAAATCCAACAATATCCATGACCTTCACAGCCATATATGGGATGCATGGGCGGACGAGAACGGCTCAATCGGCAAAGCATACGGTTATCAGCTTGGTGTAAAGCACCGGTATAAAGAAGGCATGATGGATCAGGTAGACCGTGTTATATATGATTTAAAGAACAATCCTTTCAGCAGAAGGATAATGACTAATATATATGTTCACCAGGATTTACATGAGATGAATTTATATCCATGTGCTTACAGCATGACTTTTAACGTTACCCAGAAAAAAGGTGAAGACAAGCTTACGCTTAACGCAATTCTTAACCAGAGGTCACAAGACATTCTCACAGCCAATAACTGGAATGTTGCACAGTATGCGGTGCTTGTGCACATGCTGGCACAGGTATGTGATATGCAGGTGGGAGAACTTGTACATGTAATCGCAGATGCACACATATATGACAGACATATTCCTATTGTGGAGGAACTTATATCAAGAGAATGTTATGATGCACCGACGTTCCATCTTAATCCCGAGGTAAAAGATTTTTACAAGTTTACAAGGGATGATGTATCGGTAGATAATTATATAACCGGACCACAGGTCACCAATATACCTGTAGCTATATAGGAAAGGACATATTATGAATTTAATCGCAGCAGTAGACAAAAACTGGGCAATAGGATACAAAAACGAACTTCTTGTAAGAATTCCTGAGGATCAGAAATGGTTCAGGGAGACCACAACGGGCAAAGCCGTAATTATGGGACGCAAGACCCTTGAAAGTTTTCCTAATAAACGCCCTTTAAAGAACAGAACCAATATTGTAATAACAAAAGATATGAATTACAAGGTTGACGGAGCTATTGTGGTTCACAGTATAGAAGAAGCCGTTGAGGCGGCAAAAGATTTTGCCGATGAGGACATATATGTAATCGGCGGTGCTTCCATATATAAGCAGATGCTTCCTCTTTGCAACGTAGCCCATATTACTAAGATAGATTATGCTTATGACGCAGATTCGTACTTCCCTAATCTGGAAGATGAAGGATTTGTTATCACAGAATCCAGCGACGAAAGAACATATTTTGACCTTATATATGAATTTGTAAAATATGAAAGGAAAAATAATTAATGATAGACGAAAAAGTTGCAAAAAAATATAAAAAGAAAGTAGCATTAACAATAACCATAATGTCACTGATAGCGATAGCAAGTGTGGTAATTACAGTTATTTTAATTAAAAAAATGTAAAGATAAAGACGTTGCCGGCATAATATATACCATATGAAAAAGAGAGGTATATATTATGCTTATTGCTTTAGATGCAGGACATGGCGGAAGTGACCCGGGAGCGGTGTATAACGGAAGACGTGAAAAAGATGACAACTTAAAGCTTGCCATGGCGGTTGGAGATATCCTTAAAAATGAAGGCATGGATGTTTTTTATACAAGAGATAACGACATATATGAAACCCCATTTAAAAAGGCAACGGATGCCAATAATTCAGGAGCGGATTATTTTGTATCATTTCACAGAAATTCAGGAGAGAATCCCAACGCCGCAAGCGGAGTGCAGGTGCTGATTTACAGTGAAGGCGGAGAGAAAGAACAACTCGCCGAAAACATACTGGATAATCTTACGGATCTGGGCTTTAAAGACCTGGGCGTTATAGAAAGACCTAATCTTGTGGTGCTTAAACGTACCAATATGCCGGCGGTGCTTATTGAAACAGGCTTTATCAACAACGATAGTGATAATGAGAAGTTCGATGATGAATTTGAACAGATAGCGGCGGCGATAGCCGATGGAATATTAAAAACCATAGGTTCCGGCACAGCGTCAAGGGATAATAATGTACAGCCTGCGCCGGATGAAAGTAATATAAAAGACCCATACGAGGGATTGTATGAAAAAGACAGAGAAAGCAGCAGATGCACCTGTGACAAATTATACCGTGTCCAGGTAGGGGCTTTCAGAAACCGTGACAATGCGGACAGACTTTTGGAACCATTGTTAGATATGGGGTATCCCGCATTTATTATTTATCAGGATGACCTCTATAAAGTGCAGGTAGGTGCATACAAAAATCTTGATAATGCCGTGGATATGGAAAGAAAATTAAGAAAATTAAAATATAATACTTATATAACAATCTGATATCGGCTGCAGAGGAGGAAATGCCCTTCTTCTGCAGTTTTTTTTATGAATAAATGCTATTTTATCGGAAATAGGATGCTTTATTTCGCTAAAACGTATATTGATTAGTAAAATTTTCCGTGCTACAATCAGAACGTGCTTTGGTTTTAATACCTTAAAAGTTAAAATTTTTAAAGGAGCAGACAAAATGAAAAAAGGATTATTTAAAAAAATTCTTGTAGCCATGATGTGTATTGCACTTACACTCGGTATGGCAGCATGTGGTAGCAAGAAAGTGAAGGTTGGCACAGGTGAGAACCAGTCTTCAGAAGACACGGTAAAAGGCAGCAAGAGTGCTGATGACCTTGTCAAAGCAGTAGCAGCTAACAAAAAAGGTTTAGAAAACTTCACAGTATCATTCGATGTAAAATTAGATGCTGATTTAGATTTAAAACAGGCTCTTGTTATGCAGGGAATGACTGAAGAAATGATTGAGTCAGCTATTAAAGAAGGCGAACTTGAAGAATCAGACCTTAAGTCATCAGCTAAGGCAGGCATAAACGGAACTCTTAAAATCTGTGATGAAGCAGGTTATGCAGAGGGAAAATCATACGCAAAAATTCCTGATGTTGCTGAAGACAGCCAGGAACTCAAGACTTATCTTGTTAAAGAAGGCAACACAGCGTATGTCTATGAATATGATTTTGATGATGATGAATGGATGAAAGAGGAGTCAGATACAAGCCTTTCAGATGTGATTGCAAGCTTACGTAACGTAACAGCAATTACAGATTTTATCAAAACAGCAGATGTGGTTTCTGAAAAGAATGGTATCTACACAGTAGAAGCCAAGCTTGATTTTGACAAAATTCTTGGCGATAAGGAAGATGATATCAAGTCAGCTATCGAAAACAGCCTTTCAGGTTTAGGCAGTGTTTCAGAGGAAGATTTTGATTTATCAAAAATTATTGATTTATTAGAAGATGTGGCAATCACAGTAACAATTGACGGAGATAATGACACTATCACAGCCATTTCAATTGATTTAAAGAGCTGCATCGGCAAGATTCTTGAAGTATCTTCAACAGAAGATGTTAATGTTAAAGACTTATTAAGCATTAATGAAGCAAGCGTTACATTGGAATTCTCCGATTTCGGCAAGACTAAGGTTGAGCTTCCGGATGAAATTAAGGACGCAGACGATTCAGATGATAAGAAAGATGAAGAAGAGTCAACTCCTGACAAAGATGATGAAAAACCTTCAAAGGAAGATACAAAGAAGGATGACAAAAAAGACGATTCAGATGTAGCCGAAAAGAGCAAATATGAAATTGAGGATTACGACGGAAATGTAATCGGAAAAGTTAACCTTGTTGATGGATTTGAAGTATATGACGAGTATACTGATGAGAACTGTTTTGTCATGAAAACAGATGATATTTCTGTGTGGGTAACCCCATATACAGAAGGATGGGTAAAACACTATATAGAAGGTGATGAATGGGAAGTCGATAAAAGCGAATTCGAATATGACAAGATTGAAAAGTTAAAAGATACACTTGACACACCTAATGGTACAGTCGAGTTCTATAAAAGAACTTTCAAGAGAGTAAAGTCACCAAGCGAAAATGAAGAGTATTGTGCAGTCATTACAAAGGATAATGGATACTTCCTTTCAGTTACTTTATATAAGTCAGATTTAGAGAATATTGAAATGACTATGCAGGAACTTGCAGAGGCAATATTTGGTTAAGGTACATAACCGCAGAGTTATAGGGATGAAGTGTAGGAAACGTTTAATATAAAGACCGGGTCGGCGTAAAGCTGACCCGGTTTTCTTTGTGTGGAACATATTGCCACGCAGGTGAGGACAGTAAATTACTGGGTTACTGTTTTTTTGTTAAGAATATATCCTGTTATTGAACCTACCAGTCCGCCGGTAATATGAGCCATTTGCGATACATTATCATTAACTGTAATTCCGTCATATATCTGCTGGCCTATATATATGGTGGCAACAAGAATAAATGTCAGAGGAATTTCACCATCTTTAAATCCGGTAAATGAAGCCAGAATAATGAAGGCAAAGACAATTCCGCTGGCTCCACATAGTGCAATATTAGGGAAAAAGATATAGTTGATAATACCTGTAACCAGTGCCGTAATGATTATTATTTCAATTAATGTTCTGGATTTGTATTTTTCCTCTAATACCGGTCCTAATAATAAAAGATATGTCGCATTACCGATAAAATGCTCCCAGCCTGCATGCCCAAAAACATGTGTTATAAACCTTATATAGGTCAGAGGATTTAATAATGATGAGTGATATGTCATAAAAAATAATGCTGTGCTTCTACCATTTGTAATTTCTCCCAGTAGCGTTGCCGCAAAACATATAAAAATTAAACCTAATACTACCGGTGCATTAAATGTAATTCTGAATTTCTTTTTTATTGTTTTCATCTCCTTTTAAGACTAACTACCGGTATTATAACATGTATTCACACTTTTTCCTATACTGTAACTTTGCGTATTACCTTAGATTTGCCAGTCCTTTTTTTGGGACAGGTAAAAATGATAAAATATGAATAAATCAAGGGGCCGGTGGGAGCAACATCAATTTTATTATGGAGGTAACTATTATGAAGAAATTGTCAGTATTGTTATTAACGATTATTGCATGCTGCATGTTATGGGCATGTGGCAAAACGGCAACTTTTAATGAATCTGAAGAGGAGACAACAACACACAAAAAGAATAAGACTGAGTATTCTACAACGGCAGAAGATATAACCGAATCTTCTGAGAGACAGACATACAGCGATAGTGATTATAAGACAGGAATTACATTCGATAACATTTCCCGTAATCCAAAGGATTATGAGGGAAAACTTGTATATTTTACAGGAGAGGTTGTCCAGCTTATGGAAGGAGATGATGAGAATCAGATCCGCCTTGCCGTTGATGGAGACTACGATAAGGTGATTCTTATAGGCTATGATCCGGAAATAACAACAAGCCGTATTCTTGAAGATGATAATATTGAAATTTATGGAACGTCAGTAGGCATTTTCCAGTATGAATCGGTTCTCGGACAGACTATATCAATTCCGGCTGTATACGTTGATAAGATTAATCTGCTCAATGGCAATCAGATTACACCCAATGAGCCCGCAAACCAACCCGCAAAACAGCCTGTAGAGCAACCTGCAGAACAGCCTGCAGAACAACCTGCAGAACAGCCTGCACCACCAGCTACCAAACCTGCTGCCCAGCCGACAACTCCTGCCTCTAATGTATCGGCCGGCGAATCCAATGCACTAAAGAGTGCAAAAAGTTATCTGGATATGGGCGGTTTTTCAAAAGAAAGTCTCAAAGGTCAGCTTGAATATGAGGGATATGATGCAAATCAGATACAGTACGCCCTTGACAATTGCGGTGCCGACTGGAAGGAGCAGGCGCTTGAATCTGCTAAATCTTATCTGAGTGATGACATAGGATTTTCCAAATTAGGACTTATGGATCAGCTTGAATATGAAAAATTTACATCTGAAGAGATACAGTATGCCATAGATAACTGCGGCGGAGACTGGATGGCACAGGCTGTCATTAAAGCGCAATCCTACATGGAATCGGTGCCAATGTCAAGAGATGAACTTATAAGCCAGCTTGAATATGAAAAGTTCACCCATGAAGAAGCCGTTCACGGAGTGGATGCGGTAGGCCTGTAAAATAGTAGCAGATAGTGGAGAAAAAAAGAGAAATTCTTACAACTAATTTTGTAGATAAGAGAGGTGGCTATATATATGTCAAAGGATTTAAAAATGGAAGTGTTTGAGTCAAAAGAAAAAGTGTGTCCTAGAAAGTTTTTTGTTTATGAATTTAATACACAGAAAATAGGCAATGGTTTTTCTATAATTAGAGGCGCGACTTGTAAAATAAAAAATCATTGTAAGATAGGTGTATTTGAAGATGGAAAAAGAATTTACACAACGGAACAGATTAAGGAAGATATTCCTAATTCGGATTTTTCAATTAATCTTATTGGGGAAGAACTCTTACCAGTATTGAACAATAAGAAAATCTATTCTGAGTACATAAGATATGAGATAATCCAAAAGTTATCAGGAGTTTTGATAAATGAAAAATATCGCAAATATAGTTGTAAAAGTAATATTACAAGCAAATGGATTTTAACAGAGCGAGGATTTAATACATTTTCTTCTTCTAATAAGGAAATTAGTCTGGAAAGAAAATATGATTTCTGGATAGATATTATGGATGATGAAAAAGCTTACATCAGAATTGATACAAGTAGCTTATTTACATCTAATTTAACGGTATACGACTATATGGTTAGAAAGATGGATCCTGTGGGTATAGAGGTAAAGAATGACTGGGCAACTACTAATCAAACAGGAACCTTGGTAAAAATATGCGATTTTACAGTGATTGATGACTTAGATTTTATCAAAGGTGGATTAAAAGCATATTATACAAGCCGAAAGGAAGGGTATAGAGTAGAAAATTTAGATGATTGTACAAAGGTCGTTAAAGTGCGAATGAAGAATAATAATCAGGAACTACCTTATTATCCTCAGGCATTAAAGCCAATTCTGACTCGTGAAAAAGTCGGAGAAATTGATCCAAGGTTTTCTCTTCAGATAGATAAATATGTTAAGAGGAATATGAATACTAGATTACAGCTGGATCAGGATTTTTTATCTGATATTGGAAAGCTTTCTTCCACGTCAAATCTTGAATTTGAAAAAGAACCTTGTTCTGTTGATAAACTAGGATATAAAAAAGGTAAAGTTGAAACACCATGTTTAGTTTGTGCTAGTAATAAAACCATTAATTGTGGCGAAGAATTTAAAGTATTTAATTATGGATTTTACAGAAAAACAGATAAAGCCATCAAAATAGGGTATCTATATCCAAAGGGTGAATATGAATTATGCAAAGCTGTAGTTAATGCCATATATTCTTTTTCTGTTCAAGGAAAGTACCATGGTGAAGATGATAAGTATACTCTTAATAAATTGTTGGATATTGAAACAACGCCGGTAATAAAGGAAGAATATGAATTGGGAGATATTACAGATTACAAACGTGCTGCTCTTAAATTGAAAGGCATTGAAGATATTGATATGGTAATTGCTCTAATTCCTGATGGGATTGATGAAAATAGTCCATATAATCCTTTTAAAACTATATGGGCAAAAGAAAACATTCCTTCACAAATGATTTCCATGAAAACAGCGAAATTATTTAAGAATGAAGGAAGTACAGGAAATAGTTCGAAGTATTATTTATTTAATATTGTATTGGGTATTTTGGGCAAAACAGGTGGGATTCCATGGATTGTTAAAGATATGCCTGGCAATGTTGATTGTTTTATAGGACTAGATGTAGCAACAATGGATAAAGGAATTCACTATCCTGCATGTTCTGTTGTATTTGATAAATATGGTCGATTGTTGGGATTTTTTAAGCCTTCAACACCTCAGAAAGGTGAAAAAATTGAATCAAGAATATTGCAAGACATTTTTGATGCTGTATTAATTTCATATGAAAAGAAATTTGGAGAATATCCAAAGAACATAGTGATACATAGAGATGGATTCAGTAATGAAAATGATGAGTGGTATGAGAAATATTTCTCGTTAAAGGAAATTGAGTACAACATTATTGAAGTTCGTAAGAATATCAGCTCAAAACTTATAATGATTGAGGATGGAAATATAATAAACCCTCCGATAGGTTACTGCGTATATAACAATAAAAAAGGTTATTTGGTGACAACAAATATGAAAAATAAAAAAGGATCACCTAATCCTCTTTTAATTGAAAAGAAGATTGGTAACATTTCAATGCCGGATATTCTTAAACAAGTGTTATATCTATCACAGTTACATGTCGGTTCAACTAATAAAATGAGATTACCTATTACCACAGGATATGCTGACAAAATATGTAAAAATCGTGATTTTGTGCCAGAAGGAAAGATGGATGATAGGTTGTTCTTTTTGTGATTATTGAGATGTAATTTAATGCTAAAATGAATTACAAATTTTAAAATATGAGAAAAACATCATTTTTCATCCAGATAAAGTAAAATCGCAAGATGTTGAAATTTTTTATCAAAATATTAGTGATTTAGATAAAGACTTATGGTATAATATAGACCTATAATATTACAATAACATGTAGTTTATGAGGTCTATTTATGAAAATTAGTTATAAAAAACTTTGGGTTTTACTGGCAGAAAGAGAAATAAGTAAAGCAGATTTTAGAGAAGAAGTAAAAAATGCTACAGGAACCATGACTAAGCTAAATAAAGGTGAAGAAGTTGCATTGTCCGTATTACTTAGAATATGTGAATACTTGAATTGTAATATTGGAGATATTTGTGACGCTGTAAGAAAATAAAGGTGATTTTATGATAGAAAGAATATGCCCTAAATGTAAAGTACCTATGTCTGGGGAGAAGTGTATTAAACCTTCATGTGGTTGCAATACTGTTAATTCTTCAACGATTTATTGGTGTAGTGAATGCCAAATACCCACATATAACAAGATATGCCTTTTATGTGGTAGTGAAGGAAAATATATAGCAACAGATGCTCGTCCCGTATTCCCTGAGGAAAATTTATTGATTTCGTTATTGTTATCAAATGATCCTAGAAAATATGAAAGACATTCTGTATGGTATGGCAGTGGTGCTTATATTATTGATGGCAAGAAAGTAAAGTTATCAGTATCTAAAGTTAACTCATTAGATATTGCTGAAATAAAAGAAATACGAAGAATATACGATGCAAATGCAACTAAAATTGATTATACATACTTTGATATGATTATATCTAAATTTGTAGAAGCTAATAAAGATAGATACAATTATATAACAGAAGAAGCAGTAAACTTTATTCAATCATATAAGGAAAAATATGATATATCGGATATGATGGTATCATTTAGTGGAGGAAAAGATTCAACAGTAACTTCACACTTGGTAAATAGAGCTTTTGGAAGCAATAAAGTATTGCATATATTTGGTGATACAACTTTGGAATTCCCTTATACACTTGAATACAAGAAAAGATTTAATAAGAATGAGGAGTCACAAGGAGTAAGAATATTAACTGCAAAAAATAGAGAGAAAAATTTTGAAGAGCTTTGTGAAATTGTTGGACCACCAAGTAGGGTTATGAGGTGGTGCTGTACAGTATTTAAAACAGGTGCAATACAAAAAACAATTTCATCAGCGTTTAAAGATAAATCGAATATCCTCAGTTTTCAGGGAATTCGTAGAAATGAATCTGCTAGTAGAAGTAAATATGACAGAGAAAGTGAGAGCCCTAAGATTTCTAAACAGACAGTAGCCTCACCAATAATTGATTGGATTGATTTTGATGTGTGGCTATACATCCTATCATCAAAAATTGATTTTAATTATGCGTACAGACTTGGTTGGACACGAGTCGGCTGTTGGTGCTGCCCTAATAATGGAGGCTGGTCTGAGTTTTTAGCAAAAGTACATATGTATGAACAATATGAGCATTGGCACAATCTATTGATAGAATTTGCAAAACAAATAGGAAAGCCTGATCCTGAAGAATATATAAATGATGGGGGATGGAAGGCTCGACAGGGTGGAAATGGATTAGCAGCAGCTCAAACATCGGTTGTAACATTTGAACCATGTGCAAATGATGATAATTCATTTAATTACGAGTTGCAAAGACCAATAACTGAAGAATTATACGAATTATTTAAACCTTTTGGATATATCAATAAGGATTTAGGAAATAAAAGACTTGGAGAAGTTTTTGTTATGAACAAAGCAGGAAAAGTCGTATTAATTTTGCAGGGACGTATTGGTACTACAAAATTAAAAGTAACAATTAAAGATATACATATAGCAAAATCAAAAACACTGTCTGTTGCAGAAGGAAAAATTCAATGCCAATTAACAAAATATCAAATGTGTTTAGGATGCAAGGCGTGTGAAAGTGTATGTAAATTTGATGCTATCAGTGTTAAGGATGATGGCAAAGGAAATATCATTTATACAATTTCAGATGAAAAATGTAAAAGATGCACAGAGTGTGTTGGACATTTTAATGCTGGTTGCTATATGAGAAAAGTATTAACTATAAAGAGGTCATAGTATGGCAGTAAATAAAGTAAAGATGAGATTACAGGGACATGAAAAGTTCCTGCTTAGAGAAGGTTGGATAAATAAAGGACTTAGAATTATACCAACACAATCGGATGCTTTTATTGTAAAAGAAGCTCCAGATATTTTTGGAATTGGAAATAATATGGTTAAATCTTTGAGATATTGGATGAAATCAATGGGTTTGACAAATGAAAATGGATCAGAATTGTCGGCATTAGGAAAAATCATTGCTAAGTATGATCCGTATCTTGAAAAAGATTTCACATTGTGGCTACTACATTCGCATATAGCAAAGAATATCAAGGAAGCGACAACTTGGTTTATGTTTTTTAATAAGTGTGATGTCGAAGAAATGGAAAAAGATCAGATTGAACAAATCCTATTTCGTGAAATAAGTAAATATGCAAGTGGTCAATCATTTTCAGAGAAATCTTTAGGTGTAGACATAGATGTGTTGCTAAATATGTATAGCAAGACTAAAGACAAAATTGACCCGGAGGATAAAAGTATCTCTCCTTTTGTACGTCTTGGACTTGTAAAAAAAGTCGAAGGTAAATATGTAAAAAGCCATCCTATACTGAATTGTTTTAGTGAAATGATAGTTCTCTACGAAGTTTCGCTGAAATTAGAGGATAGAGAAAGCGTATCAATTGAAGATATAATTGAAAATGAAAACGGATTAAGAAAGATATATAATTTGACAAATGTTATGGCGAATGCATTACTTGATAAATTGGATGCCGCAGGATATATAAGAGTAGATAGAACAGCTGGACTTGATATGATATATCAAGTAGAAAAACTTAATCCTGAAAAAATTATAGAAGATTATTATACTAACTAAGAATAGGTGACTTTATGGAAAATATTAAATCTCTAAGAGATATAATTAAATTCAATAATAGCTTTAAAAGCGCAATAAATTTGTATTTGAGTTTAAATAAAGCTGAGAAAATAGAAGGTTATATTCCAACAAAATCTTCTATTGCATTTATGTCTCAATATATAGATGCAATAATAGAAAACAAAGAACAGGCAACTTTGTTGATAGGACCTTATGGTAAAGGAAAATCTCATTTGTTGTTGGTTTTACTATCTGTTTTATCTATGGACAGAAATACTACTAACGATGATATAATAAAAAAACTTATAGAAAAAATACGTAAGTCAGATGAATTAGGAAGTGTTGCAGCACAAAAAATGGAAAAAATATGGCAGGGAAAGCCATATCTACCTGTATTAATATCAAATACGAACGGAGATCTGAATCAGGCATTCCTTTATGGATTAAACGATGCATTAAAGAAAAATAATGTTAATGGACTTACGCCAGATACATATTATAGTATAGCATTAGACAGAATAAGTGATTGGAAGAAAAATTATAAAGAGACTTATGAACTGTTTGAACAAGAGTTGAAACAACATAACACAAATACAAAAACATTGATTTCTGAACTAAAAATGTTTAGTAAAGAAGCATTGAATGTTTTTGAAAATATTTATCCTAAAGTAACTTCTGGAAGTTTGTTTAATCCAATGGTAGTTTCAGATGTTTTACCATTGTATAAAAGTATTAGTGAAAAACTAGTTGAGGATTATGGATATAGTGGTATTTATATTGTATTTGATGAATTTAGCAAATTCATAGAGAGTCAGGATGGTAGTGCTGTAGGTAACAATATGAAACTATTACAGGACATTTGTGAGTTGGCGACAGATTCTAAGAATGCAAAAGTATTTTTTACGATGGTTGCACATAAGAGCATTAAGGAATATGGAAAATACTTATCTCAGGATATTATTAATTCATTTACTGGAATTGAGGGGAGAATTATTGAAAAGTATTTTATCACTTCGTCTAAAAATAATTATGAATTGATAAAAAATGCTATTATTAAAGATGATGATAAATTATCATCTATACCAATATATGATAAATTATTAGGAAAGCAGGTTGCTAACTTATATTATCAAGTACCTGCATTCAAGAGTAAGTTTTCTGAAAACGACTTTAACAATATTATTTTAAAAGGCTGCTATCCATTGAATCCAATTGCAGCATATTTGTTGTTGAATGTAAGTGAAAAAGTTGCTCAAAACGAGAGAACATTATTTACTTTTATTTCTAATGACGAACCTCACAGTATGGCAAGGTACATAAAAGAACATAATTCAGATGAAAGTTGGAGTATTGGAGCAGACTTGGTTTATGATTACTTTAGTGGATTGTTTAAGAAAGAGGTTTCTAATGAATATGTTCACAATATTTGGTTGGGTACCGAGTATGTCATAAATAAATGTACATCTGAAGATCAAAAGAAGATTGTTAAGGCATTGGCTGTAATTCAAATTGTTAATAAGGAAGATGAGATACCTGCAGATGACAAATATTTGCAGATATGTGTTGACACTATTGATTATGCATCAGCAATACAAGAATTAAAGCAAAATTCACTTATTTATAAAAAGAGTTCAACTGGAATCTATGCGTTTAAAACAAAGGCTGGATCAGAATTAAAATCTGAAATAAAAAAGCAGCGCGAATTAATTGGCGAAAATGTAAATTATAGTCAATCTTTGATTGATATTACAGGAAAGTATTTCTATATACCTAGAAGATATAATACGGATAATTTTATAACACGTTATTTTACTAATGAGTATATGAATGCTACTGATTTTTTAAATATAAAGTCAGCCAAAGCATTAACAGATGATCTAGATGGAGATGGTAAGGTTATTACTTTATATGGCTTGTCAACAATAAAACAAGATGAAGTCAAAGAACATTTAAAAACGATGGCTGATTCTAGGTTAATTGTAATTTGCCCCAAAAAGGGAATTAAATTATTTAAACAAATAAGAGATTATGAAATTATTCAAGAATTAAAGAATAACAGTACATTTACACATAATAACGAAATACTAAAGAATGAGTTACCACTTATGCTTGAAGATATAACGATGGAAATAGAAAATAATTTATATAATATCTATACGGCTAATAGTGATACTAAGATATTCTATTATGATGGAAGTGATGTTGTAGCTGAGAAAAATAATGATGCTGAAATGGCTGTAAATATATGTTGCAAAATTTTATATAGCAAGTCACCTATTATAAACAATGAAATGATAAATAGAAAATATATTGGCAGCTCACAAACCAAAAAGGCCAGATTTAACATTATTCAAGCAATCATTAGCCATGAAGACGATGAAATTTTTTATTCTGGTTCAAATCAAGAAGCAACAATATATCGTTCTCTTTTTGTTAGAACACAATTGTTGGATAAATGTGCATCAGATAATTTAGAATATGTTATCAATATATTAAATGACTTTGTTACATCATGTGCTGATAAAAGGAGGAAAATAAGTGATGTTATAGATATCCTTACAAGTGCACCAATTGGAATGAGATTAGCTGTTATTCCTGTTTATTTTTCATATGTATTAGCAAATAGAAAAGAAGATATAATCGTTTATTTTGCTAATAATGAAAGGTTACTTACAGCTGACATAATAATTAGCATGTGTGATAATCCACAAGACTATGAGTTATTTGTTTCAAAGGAAGATGTACAAAAAGAAAAATATATCAGTGAATTGAATTCATTGTTCTATGTTGAAGATAACAGAAATCTTACTACGAATAGAATAAAGAATATAATTATCTGTATGCAACGCTGGTTTAGGACATTGCCACAAGCTGTAAGAAACTTAGCTGAAATAGATGATTATATAGTAGATCCTAGTGTTAAGAATGCTATGATGGTCATAAAAAAATCATTACAACAAGTTGAATTCAACCCATATGATATATTATTTGTGACATTTAAGGATAGATTTAATACAACAGCACTTGAAGAAACATATAAAGTTGTGGATGAATGCAAAACATATTATGATGATTACTATGATTGGATAGTGAATCAGGTTATAGATGCAATTCATAACGTATGGACAAGTAGAAAGAAACAAGATTTATACCATATGCTTAAAGATTGGTATAATAAGCAAAGTAAAAGTTCTAAGCAAGGACTTTATGCAGGAAGAATCACAAATTTTATGTCTTGTATCGAAAACCTTGATATATACAATGATACGGATATAGCTATAAGAGTAGTAAAAGCAGTTACAGATGTATATGTGGAGAACTGGAGTAATGGCTCAATCAATGATTTTAAAAATGATTTGGCTTCAATTAAAACTGAAATTGAGAAAATGAAAGATAACTCTAGTGATGGAGAGTTTTCACTGTCATTTTGCAGTAAAAATGGAACAGAGATTGTTAAAAGATATACTTATGCTGATGAAAATACAGGAAGTGTATTAAGAAATATTATTGAGGATACATTAGAAGAATATGATGACCTCAGTGTAAATGATAGGGTTTCCATTCTTTTGGAAATGATTGAAAAAATTATAAAGTAATGGAGGTATTGAGTTGATCTATCTAGATAATGCAGCCACAACATTTCCAAAACCACAACTCGTGTATGAAACAATGGATGATTGGAATCGTAATAAAGCTGTAAATGCCGGTAGAGGCGGTTACAAGCTGGCAAGAGAAGCTAGTAAAATGATATCTGATACAAAACAAAAAATAAGAGAACTTGTAAGTGCTGATATCACCTGTTCAGTTGTTTTTTCACCATCTGTAACAGTCGCTATGAATCAAATTGCAAATGGCTTAGATATTAAAAAAACTGATACGGTTTATATAACACCATATGAGCATAATGCTGTGGCTAGAACAATTAACTTACTGGCACATAAAGTTGGATTTTCAGTTAAGATGATCCCTTTAGATGAAAATACTTTAGAAATTGACATTGAAAAAATGAAATATGAATTTTCAAAAGACAGACCTAATGTAGTGTTTGCAACGCATGTCAGTAATGTTACTGGTTATATACTCCCAGTTGAAAGAATCTTTGAAGAAGCAAAAAGATTCAACGCTATCACTGTTTTAGACTCTGCACAATCACTTGGACTGATAGAAGTTAATGTGTCTAAAATAAATGCTGATTTAATAGCATTTGCAGGACATAAAACTTTATATGGACCATTTGGAATAGGTGGTTTTATTAATGTTAAAAATATTGATTTGCAGCCATTTATAGTTGGAGGGACGGGAAGCGATTCCTTAAATTTAGATATGCCCGATGGAATGGAGTCAAAATATGAATCTGCTAGTAGTAATATAGTTGCTATTGCAGGATTAAATGCAGCACTTAGTTCTTTAAATCAATCAGAAACATATTCAATAGAGAAAGAATTGACGGAATATCTTATAAATAGTCTAAGCACTATAAAAGGATTAAATATTTATGGAATAGACAATAGTGCTACTTCTGTAGGTATTGTTTCATTTACGTTGCAGGATATTACATCGGAAGATTTAGGCATTATTCTTGATGAAGATTTTAGTATTGCTGTGAGGACGGGTTATCACTGTGCACCATATATTCATGACTTCTTAAATGATAAAAATAAATTGGGAACAGTCAGAGTAGGATTAAGCCAGTTTAATTCAAAGAAAGATATTGATAAATTGGTGCAGGCATTAAAGGAGATTGCTAATGAGTGACTATAAAGATTATATGCTAAAACTGGGGCAAGCAGATTTAAGAAATTATCTTGGACAGGATATTGTGGAACTTTTAGTTGAGTGGCTACCAAGTGGAGATACATTATTAACGAAGAATAGAATGATTTCTATGATTCAATCAATATACGGAACCGCAATTTTCAAAAATAAGAATTTTAGAAAAGATTTATTGCTTACAATGGATAAAAAAGAATTGTTTGAAATTAGGGACAAATACTTTGTTGGTTCTGATAAAAAAATTGATGATTTGTATGCCATAGTTGAAGTGGCATCAAATAAGCCATGGAATAAAAATTCGTTAAGTAAGTATCTTAGCAAGATTTGGGGCTTGCCTGAAGCAATATTTGATAAAGAAAAAGACGATAGTATTGTAAATAATTGTATTGAAAGTCCGAATGAAAGGTTTTTCGAGTTGTTGGATTATCAGTATTATATAAAACAGCGAGCTTTGAATGTTTTGAATTCTGGAAATTTATTGGAAAGAATGTTAATACATATGCCAACAGGAACCGGTAAAACAAAGACTTCAATGCATATTATAACAAACTATTTAGAGTTTTCTCTAAATAAAAAGGGACTGATAATTTGGATCGCACATACTACAGAATTATTACAGCAGGCGTATGACACATTTACTAATGTTTGGGGACATTTAGGCGATGGTGAAGTTTATGCTTATAAATTATGGGGAAATAGAAATATTGAAGATTTTTCTTCTTTAAATGGAATTGTTTTCTGTGGATTAAGCAAACTTATGTCTATAGCGGACACGAATACTGAATTATTTGATAAATTAAAAAAAGAATGCAGATTAATTGTATTTGATGAAGCACATAAAGCTGCAGCAACTCAAACCAGAAAGGTCATTGAAAGCTTAATGCGAAAGCCAAGTGGATTTGAAAACAGGGCATTAATAGGCTTGACTGCTACTCCGGGTAGAACAACAGAAGATTCATATGACAATGAACTATTGACGAATATGTTTGGAGGAATGTTAATTCATATAGATTCAAACATATTAAATCAGATTAATTATGGAAGTTTAAAAGCAAGAAATTTAATAGCGGAGAATAATATTATTAAATACTTTCAGGACAGAAGAGTACTTGCCAAAATGAAGCCGGAAAGATTGCAATATAAACAACAATTTACTGATCATGAGCTAAAATTATTAAGTAGTTCTTTAACTGATTTAGGCTATGATGAAAAGGAATATACAACAGAGCAATTAATGATATTGGCAAAAAATAAAGAACGAAACATCACTATCATAAATAAGCTACGAGAGTTAAGTGTAAATAATATTCCGACAATTGTTTTTGCTTGCTCAGTTGAACATGCAAAAATGATTTCAGCGATGTTAACTTTAGATGGAATTAGTAATAGCTTGGTTCTTGGAAATATGAATGAAATTGACAGAAAAAAAGCTATAGAACAATTTAAAGACAGAAGCTCTGGAGTTGATATTATAATTAATTATGAGGTATTGACTACGGGGTTTGATTCGAAAAATATAAAATGTGTATTTATTACCAGACCAACTAAATCAATAGTTCTCTATAGTCAGATGTTAGGAAGAGGTCTTAGGGGACCATTAATGGGTGGTAATGAGGAATGTTTACTAATTGATGTAGATGATAATTTAAATGCCTTTGATAATGAAACAGCATTTAACCATTTTAATGATTATTGGAGAATTTAGGAGGAAAACATTATGGGTAAAAGTATTGTAGATATAAAAAATATGGGAGATGCTCTCAGAAATACGGGATATAAAAACATTGAAAGCGCAGTAGCAGAGATAATAGATAACTCACTTGAAGCTAAAGCAAAGGATGTATTTATTATTTTGCGAGAAGGTATAGCAGCTTCTGGACGAAAGGTGGTTACTGAAATTGGATTCCTTGATAACGGATTAGGAATGAACGATGAGGATTTAGGTAAATGTCTGGGAATAGGTGCGACTACACGTTATGAAAGAAAGGGTATGGGACGATTTGGTGTGGGATTACCTCAAGCATCTTTATATGCATGTCCCGAAATTGAAGTGTATTCATGGCAAAATGGTATAAAAAACTGTAAAAAAGTTTATCTTGATATTAATAAGGTTAAGGAAGGTATACAGACAGAAATTGAAGATCCAGTAAACACACAGGTTCCAGAAGCGTACATAAATTATATTAATTACAGAACGCTTACAGATTATTATGATTTTTCAAACTCGGGTACATTGGTTATTTGGAAAAATTGTGATCATATTTCTCCTAAAACAAGAGGACCTTTAACCGAAAGATTAGATTTTTCTTTGGGACAGAAATTTAGGTATTTTATTCATAACTCAAAAAGTAATATTCGAATTATTTGTAATGAAAATGAAGAGGCGGCAATTAAGGTGCTTCCAAATGATCCATTATTTTTGATGGAGGATAATAGGGTATTATGCAGAGAAGATGAACCTAAAAAGATATATAGACTTGGTCTGGCTGATAACCTTGAACCTCCATTTGAATTGTATACCGCAGATGGACATGGTACTGGTGAAGTAGAAATTCCAATTAAATATATTGATAAAAATGGGAATAAGGCTGAGTCAAGTGTAAAGGCTAGATTTTCAATTGTTAAGAATAAATTTTATGATGAAACGGCTTTTCCTAAGGGGGTTAATCCGGGAAATTACGCATTTGGTAAATATGCAGCTAAGCTCGAAGGTATTTCAATAATTAGAGCTGGTAGAGAAATCGACTTCAGAAGATTTGATTTTTACAATGTTATAAATGAACCACAACATAGATGGTGGGGATGTGAAATAATATTCAGTCCTGAACTTGATGAGGCATTTGGTGTAGCAAATAATAAACAATATGTTGAATTAAAAGAAATAGAAGTGGCCGATCTCGATCCGGATGAAAATGATATCCCTCCTGTTTGGGTTCAACTTTCTGAATGTATAAAGTCAACAATCAGACAGATGTATGCAAAAAACGAAGAAACAAGAAGTAATACGCGTACATATGATGATAATAAAAATCCAAGTACAGATATTATAAATACTGTAGAAAATGATCCTGCTATGCTGGATGACTTTGAAGATGAACCTATTGTTGATGAAAATGAGCCAACGGAAGAAGAAAAGAATCAAGTTGCGGTTGATACATTAAAGGATTTAGGTTATGAAAATGTTACTGAAGAGCAAGGCAAAGCATTTATAAATAATTCTGTTAATTTTGCATATGCTGATCAAGGCGAAAGAAGTCCAGCATTTGATTATAAACCTGTATTTAATACAACACTTATTACTATAAATACAAGCCATAAATTCTATACTACATTTTTGCATAAAATATATGACAATCCAGAAGTTAAAACAACTTTTGAATTATTTTTGGCATCGCTGATTCAGTCTGTAAGAAAACTAGATGTATATCAACATGACGAAAATGATAGATTGATGAATGCATGGTATAGTAGATTAAATACATACATTTCAGAGCAGTTAAAACCTAGAAATACTAAGTAGAGGTGACGAAATGTCTATTTTGTTTTCAAATGAGATAATTGAGGCAGTTAAGAATGAACTTAGCAACGCTATTAGTTCAGTAAGAATTATTACTGCTTATTGTAAAGTACATACATTTAAGCAATTAGAAGAATTTATTAGCAAAGAGATTGATGATAAAAAATTATTGGTTCGTTTTAGGTTGGATGATGTAATAAAAGGAAGTACAGACTTTGATTTATTGAGTTATGCAATAAATAAAGGCTGGAAAGTATATATTAGATTTGACCTGCATGCTAAAACGTATATTGTAGACAATATGCGTTGTATTGTTGGAAGTGCTAATGCTACTAATTCAGGATTTAGCATTGGGAAAACTGGAAATATGGAGATGGCAACATTAGTTGATATAGAAGATAAAGATATTGAAAAAATCAATTTACTTTTTCACGATGCGATATATGTTGACGAAAATTTACTGGACAAGATGACTGAACAGTACAATAGTATAGACATAAAGACAGCACAGGAACACCTAAAGTGGAATGATGCTATTACCAAATTGTTTAAACCAGTAATAAAAACATTGTTTTCATACGAATTGCCAGATGATTTTAGTATGCAGAATGGTGAATATTTCTCGTTCATAGATTACACATATAATGGAAATACAGACTCTTTGAAAGATGCTTTCAGATGGAGCAATGCGTATCTATGGCTTAAAAATACTTTGTCAGAAAATGATGGATGTATGTATTTTGGCGCATTATCTGAAGCGTTACATAATGCCTTAGTAACAGATCCTAAACCATATAGAAAAGAAGTTAAGCATATGTTGGCTAATTTACTTTCGTTGATTGTAGATTTAAATATGGATGAGATTGAAGTTGATAGACCTAATTATTCACAGAGAATTATACTAAAGTAAAAACTAATATTCAAAGGAGAAAATTATGAAACCACTTATAAGCGGAATAATAACAGTAGGAGAATTTATATCAAATGATAAATTTGATGTTTGGTATGTAGACGATGATGATAAAGATAAACCACAGAAATATGAAATGCGAGAAGATCGTAAATATATTATTCCAGGATATCAGCGAGAATTACAGTGGGGAGTTAGTAATATTCAAACTTTAATTGATGATGTAGAAAAAAATAGTAAGTTCCTTGGAAATATTTTTATTAGTACTTCTGATAAATGTGAATTTCATATTATGGATGGTCAGCAGAGATTGACAGCAATTCTAATGATTTTAGAAAGAATCAGCCAACTGAAAGGCGAACATAATAAAAAGCGTGTTTATTTTGAAAATAGGACATATAAATATTTTATGAAAGCGCTAGAAAAAGATTTCCGTTTTGATGAGATAGATGGGTATGCTGGTTCTGATTATCTTAAACAGGAGAATACATTTTTAATGTTATGGGAAACAGTTAAAAGTAATGTTGACATCTTAGACTCTAGGTCATTGTATGATTTGGAGAAGTTTATTATGGGGTGTGATATAAATCTTATTATTGCATCTTATAATAAGAAAAAGCAAGAAGATAGGGAACTATGTGTTGATTATTTCATTGATATTAATAATAAGGCAGAAAAACTGCGCCCTGCTGATATCCTAAAAGCATATGCGTTCAAAGAGAGATTTGAAGAGGCATCGGAAAGTTGGGAAAATATACAAAAAGAATCTTTTGAATTAGGAATAAATTATCCAAAGGAGTCAATGTTTTTGCATTATATGCTTTGTACAATAAACATAGCTATAGGCAATAAAGTTAAAAAGATATCTGACGAATACAAATTACTTGATAGTATAAAAGTTAATGGAAAAGAGTATTCAAAAGGCACAGATGTTGAACTACTAATTGAACAACCCAATTATTATAAGAATATGTTTTCTACTGTTAAAGCCTTTCAAATGTTCTGTAAAACGATTATTAATGATAAGACTTCACCTAGTAATGCATTTATAGAACAACTTCAATTACCGGAAGAATATAAAAGTAAATGTGATTATGACACAATAGTATGTATGTTTATTATTTTTAGCGACATCATCAAGAGTACAGACGTTGTTCCCAAACTCTTGTTAATGAAATATTACATAGAAGTAATAACGAACCCGACTGCAAAAGAAGATGATTATAGATTGTTGTTCAATATAAATTTACTGGCAACATGCTTTTCAGCAGGCAGTGGAAATAAAAAACAAACAACAGTATTTGCACCTATTGTTCTTTCAGATAATTGGAAGAAAAAATTGGAAGATAGTGCAATCAAAATAGCTAGTTCTTTTGGCAAACAAGTAAAAGTAAATAAGATGATATTAGAAAATGGAAAATCGACAGAAAAGAGTGGCCAATATTTAGCACAGAGAATTAGTGGAATTATATATTCTTACGAATTGAAGAATTCAAAGATAAAAATAAATCAAACTAGATTTAAAGAATTTAGAACAGCGACAAATTTTAATGATGAACATTTTTTTATACATCAAAAAAATAAGGTTATAGCTAAATATAAGAATAATGACATTATGGTGGAGTATCCTAGCAAGTGTTGGAAAAAAGTAAGCTTTTTGTGTAATTATTTGAGACTTAATAAGGAAGTTAATCGTAAAATTGGGAATTACTTTATCTTAAAGAAAATTGATATGATTGATCAGGAACTAAAGAATAATGTTAAAGTATTTGCTGATGAAAAAAGTAAAATGATATTTAGGGAAGCAAAAAGAATATTCATAGAAAGTGAATGTCCAACTGAAAAAGCTATTAATGATTGTGATACGCTTGAGGAAGCTAAGAACATGCTTAATAAGTACTATTCAAATTCTTTTGAAAAGGATTATATGAAACTTGCAAAAATAATTGAATTACCGCAAACATTGTAAGAACAATATTGTAGAAGGAGAGCCATTCTTTTTTAGGGGCTTTCACTCAATTTTAAATATATCCTCCACCAGCATATCAAAATACTTAGATATTCTAAGCATGAATTCTGCTGATGGTTCAGTATATCCATTCTCAACGAGGCTAATAGTACGGATGCTAAAGCCGGTTGATGGTGTTGCAGCAATGGCACTTGGCAAAGGTGCCTATGCAATTCATCAATCCGGCAAGTGGTATATGAATAATCCGGCTTCCATGTCCCCTCTGTCCGGACTTTGGAAACCACAATTACGTTTTTGAGGAAACCGCCATTCCAGTGGTGGAAACCTTTATCATAAATCCTTTAGTGTAAAACCTGCTACGTCATAAAGGTTTTTCTGTCTCTATTTTAGTACATGAAAGAATTAAGTGATTGTAAAACACCGCCTTTATTTATCAAAAAAGTAAGGAGTGAAACGGAGGATGAAGCTGTAATTCAGGTAAATTCCAGTGAACAGGCAATGGTTTTTTTGGCAATGCAGTATGGTGAGTTTGTGGAGGTGTTAGAACCGGAAAATATAAGGGATAGGATAAAAGAAAACATAAGTGAAATGGCAAAAAAATATATGGTATAGAAAGAGGAAATGCATTACTATGGAAAAAAGTATAACAGAACAGTTGGAAAAACTTTTAAAAAAATGGATAGAGAACCAGAATGAAGAAGTTAATAACCAGAATGAAAATTATGAGGGAAATAATTATCTGAAAAGATATAAAGGGGGCAATCTTAGAAATTTAGATCTTAGAAATTCTTTTACTCGAGACGGTATTGTGAATGAAGAAGCATGGATTAAAGGAGAAAAAATACTATTCATATTGAAGGAAGCTAATATATCAGAACAGCTTAAAGATGCATCTGAGGGCAATGTAATTGCAGATAATGGTAAATTTTGGTTCCGGGAAACAATTAAGTCGAATAATTATAATTGGAAAAAGAAGATTTTCAGAAGATTGCGTAAGATTGGTGAATCTTGGACCGGCAATAAAGATTTTAGTTTAGAATCCGTTGCATATATGAATATAAACAAGAGAGGCGGATTGTCTCAAGCTAAGGAAGATGTTATTGATGGATATTTTGAAAAGTACCAATCACTAATATTAGAAGAGATAAAAATAATAAATCCATCTAAAATTGCGATATGCTGTGGTGATCAGGGATATGTAGGAAAACTTGATGAATTAATAAAAAAATGGGACAAGTCTATCGAAATAAAGCATTACAACCATCCGTCTAAGCGTTGGGGTAGTGATGAAGAATATTTAAAGGGAATATAATTTATAAGTTAAAAATGAATATTCTCATAAAGGAAGTGTATGCAACCAATGTTAAATCCGATAGTAAGAAACTTGAAGGTTCATTAACCCGGTTAGTTGCTTTTTCAAAATTGATGAAAAAGTGATATTAATATCCACTTTGCTAAAGATGTTCTTAAAGATATTACTTCACCTGAATATCATAGAGAGATTTAATGCAAGGTAAAAGATGTGAAAGGATATGGCAGAGGAATAGTAGAGGCAATCCAGATTATCAGAGTTGCAAATAGCGTGAGCACTTAATTAGGGGATATCCATAAAAATATGCGATTTCAATACCTTCAGAACTTAATACTCACACATAAATATTTTCATCCAGAATTCTTTTCAGTACATAGTTATTCATCTGCGAAAACGGCATATTGAATTCATCCTCGTCACATAGGAAAGCAACGGCAAAAGATTGGCCTCGTATTCCTGCTTCTGTTTAATCATATCGGTTGAGGTATCGAACTGATTATATACGGTATCCTCATGCAGGATAGCGTGACCAAGTTCATGAGCACAAAGGACATTTCTTGAGACAGGGGAGAAGTTTTCATTTACACATATGAAAGGCGTATATTTATCGAATTTCACAATGTGTGCTTTGAAATCATCAGTATTCTGTTTTCGCATAATAACGTTGATGCCTATGGAATTAGCAACTTCAATGGCATCATTTGTATTGTAGCATTGTCTGAAGTCTTTTGCTAAATCAATGATTTCTTCAGGTGTCATAGTGTTCTCCCTCTTTTATTTATATTTGTAACTTACAAGACGAATCTGGGCTAAAATTTCGTTGGCAAATTCAAGAAGTTTCTTATCGTCCATCTTACTTAAATCATATCCACCGTAAGCAGCCAGAGCAGGCATTTTTAAAATAAATGAAAGCGCTTCCTGTGGATTGTTAAAGGCTTGTGGAAGTTCTTCAAGCTGATTGCTGTCAGTATCTTCCATTAAGTCAGAAGTCTTTACTCCGAGAACCCTGCAGATTGATTCAAGACAGGCAACAGGAATTTTGTGAATTGAAGCATTTTCATAACGATATAAAGTTGCTCTGGAAATACCGGTTGCTTCGGCAAGTGCATCAACGGAGATTCCTTTTTTTATTCTTAATTCTTTAATTTTTTGACCAATTATCATGCTTTTCCTCCATCATTACTATAAATATACTAACATACAAATCTCAAAAATGCAACAAATATATTGACAAACAATCGCATAAATGATACATTGAAACTGTCTCAAAAATGCGACGAAGAAGGAGAACAATATGTTAGAAATAAAAAGTTTTGAAAAAAAAGATTATGTAAAAATGGCAGTTATCGGTGTTGGCGGAGGCGGAAACAATGCAATAGACAGAATGATAAATGAAGGCATTTCAGGTGTTGATTTTATCGCAGCCAACACGGATGCACAGGTGCTGGATGCGAATTTTGCTCCAATAAAGATTCAACTTGGAAAAAAGCTTACCGAGGGCCTTGGAGCCGGTTCTGATCCCACAATTGGAGAAAAGTCTGCACTTGAAAGCCTTGATGAGCTTGAAACATTACTGGAAGGATACCGACTTGTTTTTATAACCTGCGGAATGGGTGGAGGAACAGGTTCGGGAGCAGCTCATGTAATTGCAAAAACATGCATGGACAAAGGCATTCTGACGGTTGCGATAGTAACAAAACCTTTTGGATATGAAGGATATCCAAGGGAAGTAATTGCGACAGAAGCCATAGAAAAGCTTAGGGAAAATGTTGACATACTTATTACAATTCCGAATGACCGTCTTTTAGAAGCATATTCAGACATGTCCTTTGAAGATGCTTTTGCCAAGGCGGATGAGGTTCTGCATTATGCAGTTATGGGAATAACCAACATAATAATTAACAGAGGAACGATTAATCTCGATTTTAATGATTTATGTACGGTTATCAGAGGGAAAGGCCTTGCACATCTAGGTATTGGCTCATCAAAAGGAAATGATGCTGTTATGGATGCACTTAATAAGGCACTCAGCTCCCCACTATTGGAAACGACAATTGAGGGTGCAAGTTATGTGTTGTTTAATGTTGAAGGAAAAGCCGGAATAAAAGAAATGAATGAAGCTGCAAGATGCATTCAGAGTATTGCAGGAAGGGATGTGCACATACTTTGGGGTACGGTTGGAGATGTTGATGGTGATCGAGATGAAGTAACTGTAACACTAATTGCCACAGGAATAAGAGAGTGTGAGAAAAAAATAGTAGAACCGGACTTTGTCAGTATAGAAAAAAACAGGTACAAATCTCCAATTGAGGAAATGTCTATTAAAGTACCTGCTTTTTTGCAAAAAAAAATTAAGAATAACTTGTAGAAAAATATATAGTGAAGGCTGGCAAAACTGTCTTGTATATGGTGACGAAGACAGAATTGTTGAAGTAATGCAGAATTTAATTGAAAATGCTGTCAAGTACGGTAACGGAGGATATTTAGGAATCAAATCGGAAGATGAGGAAGTAACAGCAGTAATGTTAATGGAAGCCGGTATGGGATTATATATATGCAGGAAAATACTTCATATGATGGATGGCGAAATATTTGCGGAAAATAAAGACGGATGTTTTAACGTAACAGTTGTATTAAAGAAAGTGTAGCAGAAGCTGCACTTTTTATTATTTAAAGAAAACAATGAATATTATTCTTTTACTTTTTACCATATTAGCAACTGTATTTGTGGCTAGTGGTATTAGTAATGTAATTAATGTTGTGAATGGCACAGAATATTTCCTTGATAAAGCAGGTATCGGAGACTATGTTGTAATAACGCAGGATAAAAACAGCAATGTGAAGAATGTATCTGGACAGCAAGGAGAATATATTACAGATGATAATTTAACGCAGACAGAGAGAGAAAGAAGCCTTAATAACTGGCTTATGGATTTAGGATGGTAAAACATATATTATATGTCAGACTGTACACTAAGCAATTAGTGTGCAGTTTTTTTCGCAGTTAAAAAAACAGTAAGCTAAGAACATAACCTCATGAAATGTGAGATATAACTCAAAGTAAGCTCATAAAATGTGAGAAAGCCGATTGAAATGGCTTATAAAATGTGATAAAGTTGTAATCAGGAGGAGATAATTATGTATTTGAAAAGAAAAATAGATGATTTCCTAATTAAATGGAAGGAAGATGTTAATCATAAGCCGTTGATAGTAAAAGGTGCAAGACAGATTGGCAAGACAGAATCTATTATGCATTTTGCCAACGCTAATTATGCAAGTGTTATATATATTAATTTTGCTCTGGATAAGAAATTTATCAAAATAGCAGAGGACGGATATGATGTAAATACCATTGTGAAGAATATATCATTGATAAATCCATCTTTTAAGTTTGTTCAGGGTCATACGATTATTGTTTTTGATGAAATACAGGAGTATCCGGATATAGCTACAGCCTTGAAGTCATTTAGGATTGACGGATGTTATGATATTATATGCAGTGGTTCAATGCTTGGAATCAATTACAGAAAAATTCACAGTAACAGCGTTGGAAATAAGGTTGATTATGAAATGTTTTCAATGGATTTTGAGGAATTTTTGTGGGCGAAGGGATATGACAATACCCAGATTTACGATATTTTAGAACATATGACAGCCTTGAAACCATTTGGTGAAACAGAATTGTCTGTCTATAAATCATTATTTCTTGATTACTGTGTTCTGGGAGGAATGCCGGATGTGGTTAAGGGATATGTTGAGACAGGAACTTTTCAAGCTTCGTCAGATATTCAGAATCAGATTCGACTTGATTATGAAGAAGATGTCAGAAAATATGCACAAGGACTTGACCAGACCAAAATAATCAGTGTGTATAGGAGCATACCGGCACAGCTTGCCAAAGAAAACAAGAAATTCCAATACAGTCAAATCAGCAAAAATGCGCGTTCCAGAGAATATATGGGATGTATTGAATGGCTGATTGACGCAGGAGTTGTGACGGAATGCAACTGTCTGCTTATGCCGGAACTTCCGTTGAAAGGAAATGTTGATACAACTAAGTATAAGTTGTATTACCCCGATACTGGACTTTTAGTATCTGCGTTAGATGATGAAGCACAGGAAGATCTGAGGGTTAATAAGAATCTTGGCGTATATAAAGGTGCCCTATACGAAAATTTTGTTGCAGAAGCATTTATTAAGCAGGGTTTGGGATTGTTTTATTATAAGAAAGAAAACGCAACTCTTGAGGAAGACTTCTTTGTGCGTTCACAAAATGAACTAATCCCGGTGGAGGTCAAGTCCAATAATGACAGATCCAAGTCTCTCAGAACGCTCATCAGGGATGAAAGATACAGCGATATAAAGCATGGAATAAAATTAGGAGATTTTAATATAGGATGTTCTGAAAGCATATACACATTTCCTTACTTTTGTGCTTTTATGCTAAAAGAATACCTTAAAACATGGAATTGATATTTTATTTTGAAAAAGTTAAACTCAAAATAACGAAGTATATTCGTTAGTATCGCTGCCGCACCGTTGTCTGATGCGGCAGTTTTGGACCCCTTACCTCCTGCTCGCAATAAATCCTGCCAGCCACATGACAGCCGATGCAATAATAAATATAAGAACAAATGTATTAACCTGTTCTTTCCATCTCAATGAAAGAATAATTGCGTCGCCTATGACTGCTATGATAATTGGCAGAAGCATAAAAAGATTGACTGCATCATTATTGAATACCCTGTATGCCATATATGCAAAAGCAGCGACAAGCACAAGTGATACGACTGCTTCTATTATGTGGAATAATCCGGCGTATTCAATATGTGATTTATATACAACCGGAATAGCCATAGAAAAAAATATGAGATACACAAGTGAAAGCCATAGTAATATGCTGTCATTTGCCATTGCATTATTTTTAGCTGTTCTGATGACAAGTGCGGCTATCAGAAATCCGTATGAGGCAAATTGTATTCCGGGGATTGTATATTCGGTATGCACCATTCCTGAGACCAGAATCACGCCGATTGTAATACATATCATCTTTGCATTAACCTGCGTTCCGTCTGACAGAAGTGCCTTAAGGAAATCCCTGTTGATTGTAAATAATAAAATAACGGATGCTGCAAGCGACAGAATACAGATGCCGTTTACATACCGGCTGAACCCATCTCCCCACATGGAAAGATTTTTATCCGCAAATGAACGTATGAGACTCTGGATTCTTTCACCAAAAAGAATCAGAAAATAACCCATGATAAGCCAGTTAATTAACATCTTTTGTCCTCCTCTATAATTGTAATTTATAGTAAATTATATCATATATGAATATCAATTTGCCATATAAAAATATATAATATGAGTCCTTTTTTTGGGACAGATAATATGAGATAATTATTACGGGATTGGAAAATACAACCCTCAGGCTTCTGTCCCGCATTATTTTTTAACAAATTGGAGGTAGCATTATGAAGAAAAAGTTTAGAGTAAGTAGTCTAATCAAAGGTATTGCAGTCGTATATTGTCTGGTTGGATTTGTATTGTTTGTAGTTTGCATAGCAATCAGTGTGAGCCACGATATTTCACTGTATAGAAATTTTGAATCAGCAATATCTATTTACAACTACGGAACATTGAAAACTGCAGGTATAATATGTCAGATGATTGCTATTCTTTTTAGAACAGCACTGATTTACGGATTTGGTATTATTGTAAATATGGCAGAAGAGTACATTGACAGCCGAAAACATACGGATTAGATCACTGTGTGAATCTACGACAATTTAGCCAGTGCCACATATAGCTGGGATATTTTATACCATGTGGCATAATCGACGGTGCCGGTAACGGGCATGTTGAAGGTCTCCTGGAATTTGCTGACGGAAGCTGCTGTGTCCTTACCGTAGATTCCGTCAACAGTAAGAGGAGGTATGTTGCTGTAGGTACGGCGGATGAGGGAAAGCTGTTCCTGAATGGTGGTGACAGGAGGACCGTATGAACCGATTTCAAGGGTGTATCCGGGATATGAGACAGGGATGCCCTCGATTATTTCGGCAGTGTTTATATATATGTCGCTGCCGTAGTAATTACGAAGAATCTGGAGAGCGGTTTTGCCGTCATCCCCAAGAGACTTGGAACCCCACTGGCTGAGACCGCTGCAGGTAGTCCTTTTGCCGTCGCAGTATTGGGTGAGGATTGGCTGTTTGACATCGGGACGGGATACATAATTTGAGAAATATTCATCAACAACGTTGGAGATGGTGTCGAAAATATTACGCTTATTAATCCACTTATGGTCAAAAGCGGTAGAAGATGTAATGGTAAAATAATAACCTTTATTGCGGTACCATTCGGTGTATACACGGTTCAGGGTAAAAGAAATAATGGCAATTACATTGGCTTTGATGGTTTCTCTGGGCCATGTAGGATATATTTCACTGCTGGCAACATTTTTTATATAATCGGCAAATGGAACGTAGTAGTCCGTTGCTGTCGAGTCGGATGGGACACCGTCATGGACAACAATGGTTTCGGGTACCACAACACGGTCAAGAACAATTTCACCGGTGTTTTCAATGGGTTTTATCTCGGCCTCAGGAATTTTTGGAGGATAGTTGCCGATTAGTGTATTGGGACCAATGTTATAATTGCCGGGATTTCCTGTAAGAACAATATTTTGTATTGATAATATTCCGGAAAAAATATTTGAACCGGTAATGGAAACCGGGGCAAAGCCCGGAGCAGAAGCTACAATATTATACATGGAGTAAGGTATGATAATGCCGGGAGTTTCACTGATGCTCTGTGGTGGAGCCGGCAGTTCGATTTGTTCTGTCTGACCTATGGAATTGGTTTCTGCAACGTCAACTGGGTTTTCTTCATCCGTACCTTCGTAGATGCTGACGGTTGCATCAATGGGAATTCCTTCTTCATTTGTGATATTAACCTTTAAAAAGCCGGTTTCATCATTTTTATAAAGCATAATTTTAACCTTTCCGGATATTATAATTCATATTGCTGCGATGCAAAATTAATCGCAAATGACAGCATCAATGCTTACATGATATTATATGATGAAAAAAATATTTGTTGAGTACAATTTGCATCTTGAAATCAGCCGGATTTTATGGTAAAATTTCTACAATTTGAAGAAAAAAAGCGCTATCAGTATGTTTAGTTGTTTTTTTTTTGCCTAAATAAATAATACATGTGAAAGGTTTGAAGGTGTGAAGATGAAAGCATTTTTGATTCTAAGTGACGGAAATGTCTTTGAAGGTACAAGCATTGGAGCTGAGAGAGAAGTAATCAGTGAAATTGTTTTTAATACCTCAATGACAGGATATTTAGAGGTTCTTACAGATCCATCATATGCCGGACAGGCAGTAGTTATGACATATCCATTAATTGGCAATTATGGTATTTGCTATGCTGATGAGGAATCAGGCAGACCATGGCCTGACGGTTTTATTGTCCGAGAACTTTCACGTGTTCCAAGTAACTTCCGTAGTGAAGATTCTATACAAAATTTTCTTAAAGAAAATAACATTCCGGGTATTGCAGGTATTGATACCCGTGCTCTTACCAAGATTCTCAGGGAAAAGGGTACTATGAACGGAATGATTACCACTAATGAGAATTATAATCTTGATGAGATTCTCCCTAAATTAAAAGAATATACCACAGGCAAGGTTGTTGAAAAAGTAACCTGTGAAGAGAAATATGTACTTCCCGGTGATGGATTTAAGGTTGCACTTATGGATTTCGGTGCCAAGAGAAATATTGCAAGATCTCTTAATAAGAGAGGCTGTGAGGTAACTGTTTATCCTGCTTTAACCACAGCAGAGGAAATCCTTGCAGCTAATCCTGACGGAATAATGCTTTCTAACGGCCCGGGAGACCCTAAGGAATGTGTTTCTATTATTAAGGAAATCAAGAAATTATATGATTCAGATGTTCCTATTTTTGCAATTTGTCTCGGACATCAGCTTATGGCACTTGCCACAGGCGCTGATACACATAAGATGAAATACGGACACAGAGGAGCTAATCATCCGGTTAAGGATCTTCAGACCGGTAAGGTATATATCTCATCACAGAACCATGGATATGTTGTTGATATGGATACACTTGATGATAAGATTGCAAGACCTGCATTTATCAATGTTAATGACAAGACCAATGAAGGTCTTGAATATGTAGGCAAGAACATTTTTACAGTCCAGTTCCATCCGGAAGCCTGTGCAGGCCCTAAGGATTCGGATTATCTTTTTGACAGATTCATGAATATGATGAAGAAAGGCAGGGATTAATTATGCCAAAGAATAAAGACATAAAAAAAGTATTAGTAATCGGTTCAGGTCCTATTGTAATCGGTCAGGCTGCCGAATTTGACTATGCGGGAACACAGGCATGTCGTTCTCTTAAAGAAGAAGGCATGGAGGTTGTTCTTGTGAACTCTAACCCGGCCACAATCATGACTGATAAAAATATTGCTGATGAAGTCTACATTGAGCCATTGACAGTTAAGTCACTTGAGCAGATTATTCTCAAGGAGAAACCGGACAGTATTCTTCCTACACTCGGTGGACAGGCAGGTCTTAACCTTGCAATGGAAATTGCTGAGACAGGTTTCCTTGAAGAACATAATGTTAAATTAATCGGTACAACCGCTGAGACAATCAGGAAGGCAGAAGACAGACTTGAATTTAAGACAACAATGGAAAAAATCGGAGAGCCTTGTGCACCTTCTCTTGTTGTTGAGAACGTTGAAGACGGTATTGCTTTTGCCAACCAGATTGGTTACCCTGTAGTTCTCCGCCCGGCATATACACTCGGTGGAAGCGGCGGCGGTATTGCTAAGAACGAAGAAGAACTTATCGACATTCTTTCCAATGGTTTAAGATTAAGCCGTGTAGGTCAGGTACTTGTTGAAAGATGTATCGCAGGATGGAAGGAAATCGAATACGAAGTAATGCGTGATGCCAACGGAACCTGTATTACAGTATGTAATATGGAAAATATTGACCCTGTCGGAGTACACACAGGTGACAGTATTGTAGTTGCACCTTCACAGACACTGTCTGATAAGGAATACCAGATGCTTCGTTCATCAGCTCTTAATATTATTGACGAACTTAAAATAACAGGCGGATGTAATGTACAGTTTGCACTTCATCCAACAAGTTTTGAATATTGCGTTATCGAAGTTAATCCTCGTGTAAGCCGTTCATCAGCTCTTGCTTCCAAAGCAACAGGTTATCCTATTGCCAAGGTTGCGGCTAAGATAGCACTCGGATATAACCTTGATGAGATACCTAATGCAATTACACATAAGACATTTGCAAGTTTTGAGCCTGCTCTTGATTATTGCGTAGTTAAGATTCCAAGACTTCCTTTTGATAAATTTATTACTGCTTCAAGAAAGCTTACGACACAGATGAAGGCAACCGGTGAGGTCATGAGTATCTGCACTAACTTTGAAGGCGCACTTATGAAGGCTATCCGTTCACTTGAACAGCACGTTGATTCGCTTATGAACGATGATTACTCATCATATTCTGATGATGACATTATAGATCTTCTTCACAACATTGATGATAAGCGTATGTATGTTGTTGCAGAGGCTTTAAGAAGAGGCATTTCTTACGATACAATCCATGATATTACCATGATTGATAAGTGGTTTATCGATAAATTCCACATTATCGTTGAAATGGAAAACCGCCTCAAGACAGAGGAACTTACCAAAGAACTTCTTGCTGAAGCAAAGAGAATTGAATTCCCTGACGTTGTTATCGGAAGACTTACAGGCAGGACAGAAAAAGAAATTAAGGCTTTAAGGGATGAATATGGTATTCATGCGGCATTTAAGATGGTTGATACCTGTGCTGCCGAATTTGAGGCTTCAACACCTTACTACTATTCATGCTATAGCTCAGAAAATGAAGTTATTGAGACTAAGCCTGAGAAAAAAGTCCTCGTACTCGGTTCAGGTCCTATAAGAATCGGACAGGGTATCGAATTTGACTATTGTTCGGTTCACAGTACATGGGCATTCAAGGCTGAAGGATATGAGACAATCATTATCAATAATAACCCTGAAACAGTAAGTACCGACTTTGATATAGCTGACAAACTTTATTTTGAACCATTGACACCTGAGGATGTTGAAAGCATTGTTGAACTTGAACATCCGGACGGAGCTGTTGTACAGTTCGGTGGACAGACAGCCATTAAGCTCACAAAAGCATTAATGGAAATGGGCGTTCCAATCCTCGGTACAAGCGCAGAAGATGTTGATGCGGCAGAAGACAGAGAGCTTTTTGATGAGATTCTTGAACAGACAGGAATTCCAAGAGCAGCAGGAAAGACAGTCTTCACTACAGAAGAAGCTCTTGAGGCAGCTAATGAATTAGGTTATCCTGTTCTTGTAAGACCTTCCTATGTCCTTGGCGGACAGGGTATGCAGATTGCCATAAGCGACAAAGATATTGTTGAATTTATGGAAATCATTAACAGACAGGTTCAGGAACATCCAATCCTTGTTGATAAATACCTTATGGGTAAGGAAATTGAAGTTGATGCCGTTTGTGACGGAGAAGATATTTTAATCCCCGGTATTATGGAGCATATTGAAAGAGCCGGTATCCATTCAGGAGACAGTATTTCAGTATATCCTGCCCAGAGTATTTCACAGAAAATTGTGGATATGCTTGAAGATTATACAATTAAGCTTGCAAGAGCTTTACATGTAAAAGGTCTTATTAATATCCAGTTTATCGTATACAATGACCAGGTATATGTAATAGAGGTTAATCCACGTTCTTCAAGAACTGTTCCATATATAAGCAAAGTTACAGGTATTCCTATTGTAAAACTTGCTACACAGGTTATTATCGGTAATACAATCAAAGGTCTTGGCTATACACCCGGACTTCAGAAGAAAGCAGACTACATTGCTATCAAGATGCCTGTATTCTCATTTGAAAAGATTCGCGGCGCTGATATCAGCCTTGGACCGGAAATGAAATCGACAGGTGAATGTCTTGGTATAGCAAAAGATTTTAACGAAGCATTATACAAAGCCTTTGTAGGTGCAGGCGTTAATCTTCCAAAACATAAACAGATGATTATGACAGTTAATGACCATGAGCAGAAAGATGCTCTTTCGGTTGCAAAACGTTTTGTAGCTCTTGGATATACAATTTATGCGACAAGAGGTACAGCACGTTATTTCAATGAAAACGGCGTTGAGGCAATTAAGATCAATAAGGTTGAACAGGAATCACCAACACTTCTTGACCTTATTCTTGACCACAAGATTGATCTTGTTATCGATATACCTGAGAACGGTATTGAAAAGAGCCACGATGGTTTCATTATCAGAAGACATGCAATCGAGACCGGTGTAAACGTTCTTACATCACTTGATACAGCCAATGCATTGCTTACAAGTCTTGAATGTCAGGCAACACAGTCAATGACACCGATTGATATAGCAACAATTTAATTGTTATGGAATAATTAAGAATTTCTAATGACAGCTATGAGTTTATCTGGGATTACCGGGATCCTCTCATAGCTGTTTTAACGTTAAAATTTCTTTACAACCGTAAATATGAAAAGTATAATGGAACATAACCAACGGAGGAATAATTTTTATGAAAAAAATATTAGACCAGATTACAGAAATAGTCGGAAATGCTTTTAAACAATGTGGCTATGATGATAAATACGGAAAGACAGGAATATCCAACAGACCTGATTTATGTGAATATCAGTGCAACGGAGCAATGGCAGCAGCAAAGGAATATAAGAAAGCACCATTTATGATTGGTGATGAAGTGGTTGCAATTTTACAGGACAACAGTGCCTTTGAGAAGGTTGAATGTATCAAACCGGGCTTTATCAACATGGTAATGAGCGCAGATTTTATAGGTGGTTATGTTCGTGCCATGGCTTTGGAAGATAAGTTTGGATGCGACTGTGAACCTAAGGACGAGACGGTATTTGTTGATTACGGCGGAGCCAATGTAGCCAAGCCTCTTCATATCGGACATCTTCGTTCGGCAGTAATCGGCGAAAGTGTAAAAAGAATCTGCAAATTTGCAGGTTATAAGACAATAGGTGATGTTCATCTTGGCGACTGGGGTCTCCAGATGGGACTTATTATTACAGAACTCAAAGAACGTAAACCGGATTTACCATATTTTGATGATAATTTCACAGGTGAATATCCGGCGGAAGCGCCTTTTACAATATCAGAACTTGAGGAAATTTATCCATGTGCCAGCGGCAAATCAAAAGAAGATGCCGAATATAAGAAATCGGCTCAGAATGCCACATATCTTTTACAGAACGGTCACAGAGGATATACAGCCCTCTGGAAACACATTATCAATGTGTCGGTTGCTGATTTGAAAAAAAATTATGACAACCTTAATGTACATTTCGATTTATGGAAGGGTGAAAGTGATGCCCAGCCATATATTGCTGATATGGTTAAGGATATGGTAGACAGGGGGATAGCCCATGAAAGCCAGGGTGCCATTGTTGTAGACATAGCTGAGGAAAATGACAGCAGGGAGCTTCCTCCATGTATCATCCAGAAATCGGACGGAGCAGCCAATTACGAGACCTCCGACCTTGCGACACTTATCGAGAGGGAAAAATTATATGCACCTAAGTCATACATTTACCTTGCGGATAAGAGACAGGAACTTCACTATACACAGTTTTTCCGTGTGGCAAGAAAAGCAGGAATCGTATCTCCTGATACAGAACTTAAGTTCATCGGTTTCGGTACGATGAACGGCAGTGACGGCAAACCTTTCAAGACAAGACAGGGTGGTGTACTGCGTCTTGAATACCTCATAAAAGAAATTGAAGACAAGGTATACGAAAAAATCATGGCTAACCGTACCGTGGATGAGAGTGAAGCCAGAAATACAGCTAAGATGGTAGGACTTGCCGCATTAAAATATGGTGATTTGTCCAATCAGGCATCTAAGGATTATGTATTTGATATTGATCGTTTCACCTCTTTTGAGGGAGACACAGGTCCATATATCCTTTACACAATTGTACGAATTAAATCTATTCTTAAAAAATATGAAAATGCAGGAGGCGTGGTGTCAGGTATCCATACTGCTAACCCTGAGAGCGAGAGCGAACGTTCACTTATGCTTGTGCTCACAGGCATGCAGGATATGATTAAGACAGCATATGAAGAAAGTGCACCTCACAAAATTTGTAAATTCATATATGATCTTTCCAATGCTTTTAACCATTTTTATCATGAAACAAAGATTCTTTCAGAAGAAGATGAAAATAAAAAGAAAGGTTATATTGCACTTATAAAACTTACAAAAGATGTGTTAGAGACATGTGTTGACTTGCTTGGTATCGAAGCACCGGAGAGAATGTAATGTCAAAAGCAAAAGATTTAACAACAGGAAAACCAATCAGCCTTATGATAAAATATGCAATCCCTGTGCTGATTGGCAATCTTGTACAGCAGATATACAATTTTGCCGACACAATTATTGTCGGACAATGTCTTGGAAACAGTACATTGGCTGCCGTAGGTAATACCGGGTCAATGTTTTTCCTTGTCAATGGGTTTGTTATAGGAATAACAAGCGGTTTTTCGGTCCATATAGCACAATGCTTTGGGGCAAAAGATTATGACAAGATGCGTAATTCCGTATGTAATGCCATTATGTTGTGGACCGGAATCACATTGTTTATCACTTTACTTTCGGTGCTGATAACCAAGCCGGTTCTAAGGCTTATTAACACACCGGACGGTATTTTTGATATGTCCTATAATTATATCGTTATTATTTTTGCAGGAATAGCTGCACCTATGCTATACAATGCCGTTTCGTGTATACTAAGGGCTCTTGGTGACAGCAAAACCCCACTTTATTTCCTGATTTTTTCAGCACTCCTTAACATTGGTCTGGATTTGCTTTTTATAGTCGTATTTAATTGGGGCGTTGCAGGTGCCGCCATTGCTACAGTGCTAGCACAGCTTGTTGCCGGAATTGCGTGTATCGTATATATTTCCGTTAAGTTCCCTGTTCTTCATATAAAGAAAGAAGATTTTAAAATTAATCCGGGAATTATAAAGACACACCTTACCATAGGACTTCCGATGGCGTTCCAGTTTTCGGTTACGGCAATCGGAACAATCATCCTACAGGGTGCCGTAAATGTATTTGGCGAGAATTACATTGCCGCTTTTACGGCTTCCAGTAAAACGGAACAGCTTATCATGCAGTTTGGCATATCGGGTGGCGTAACAGTTGCAAATTTTGTCGGTCAGAATGTAGGTGCCGGCAGATATGACAGGATTAAAAACGGAATATTGAAATGGAGTCTTTTTACGGTTGGAAGCGCAGTTTTATGTATGGGTGTTATTTTCATTTTCGGCAGACCAATCAGCCGGCTTTTCATAAAAGGCGGGGATGAATTAATACTTTCCTATGCAATGACTTATCTCCATATTTCAATGTTTTTCTATATCCCATTGTTCCAGATTTTTATTTTCAGAAATGCTCTTCAGGCAATGGGTAAGACAACAATGCCGTTACTTGCGGGATTTTTTGAACTTGGAGCAAGGTCTATAGTCGCATACACGCTTCCAAAAGCGATAGGTTTTTCCGGTGTATGTTTTGCCGGTCCGGTTGCATGGGTATGTGCTGCCGTACCGCTTATTATCACTTATATAATTTATATGAAAAAATTTAAGAAAAAAGGGTATTTTAATACTCAATTTAGTTGACAAATACCCCCTAAAAATCCGATAATAGAGGTAGCTTAATTTTGAGACTATTTGAACGGAGAGGGTCAGACATGAAAGATAAAGACAAACATGGATTTGGTACTTTCGGTGCCATAGTATTAGGAGTTACGGCAGTTGCAACAGCAATTGTGGCAGTCAGCAAGAGCAAGAAGAAAAAGCAGAGTTTAAACAGTTTCCTGAAGGATGAACTTGTCAAACTTCCGCTTTTTAGTAAGAACGAATCCCACCACGCTAAGAAAAGCGTAGCAGACGAGGACGACATTTTTGTGGATGAGGACAACGAACCACAGAATGACAAAGCCACATCTTTTTACGATGAAGACATTTCTTACGAAGAAGATGAGGAATTCCAGTCAGTATCCAAGGCAAAGCCTATCGTGGATTTCAAACCAAAGCGCGAAGAAGCAGAGAAACCTGCCGAGGCACAGGATGCAGCCGAGGAGCCGGAAACAGCCGAGGCACAGGATGTAGCTGAGGAGCCGGAAGCAGCCGATGTTCAGGATGCAGCCGAGGAGCCGGAAACAGCCGAGGCACAGGATGTAGCTGAGGAGCCGGAAGCAGCCGAGGCACAGGATGTAGCTGAGGAGCCGGAAACAGCAGATGTGCAGGATGTAGTCAGGGAGCCGGAAGCAGCCGAGGCACAGGATGTAGCTGAGGAGCCGGAAACAGCCGATGTGCAGGATGTAGTCAGGGAGCCGGAAACAGCAGATGTGCAGGATGTAGCTGAGGAGCCGGAAACAGCAGGTGTGCAGGATGTAACTGAGGAGCCGGAAACAGCAGGTGTGCAGGATGTAGCTGAGGAGCCGGAAGCAGCAGATGTGCAGGATGTAACTGAGGAGCCGGAAACAGAACCTGATGATACGTTTGTATTTGAGTCAGTGGTTGTTGGCAGGGAGTCAGTTAAAGACGAGCCTGTTGATATATCTGATAAGAAACTTGACAGGGAATTTATTGCAGAACCGGTTGATGCAGAACCGGTAAGAGATAATTTTGTATTAAATGATGAAGATTTTTCGGACGAAGTTCAGGAAATAGAAATCGATGATGTTACCGCTGAACCGGCAGAAGAAAAGGTTACAGAGCTTGAAAAAGAAGATGGTCCGGTATCAGCAGGTAAATATGATGATGTTAGTTCAGAAGCAGAAACCGCAAAAGAAACTTTTGCAGCTGCGGTTGAAACACCTGTAAGAGAAACTTTCTCCGATGTGGAATTTTTTGATGAAGAAGATGATACTGAAGAAGGTCTCCGCAACAACGAGTCATATTATGACTGGACTTATAATGTTGATGAGCATTACAGTGTAATAACTGATGGCACATGGGTATATTGTAAGTCAGATGATGTCCTCACAAGCGATTCTATCAACAAAAAAGGCGAAAGGGAGACAATCGATATAGCCGAAACTTTTAAAAACAGAATTAAGACAAAGGGATATTGTCTGTTGAAGTATATCGGAACGGACAGGGAGGTTATCGTACCTGATACTATCAATGGCAAACCGGTTGTAGCTGCACTTAACACATTTAGAAGCAATCAGATTGTTAAAAAAGTCATTCTCCCATCAACGATGCAGGGCTTGAGAAGGACTTTCTATAGCTGCTACCATCTTGACAGCATTACTTTTGCACCGGGAACCAATCTGGTATACGAATTGGATGCAATCATGTGTGGTAACAATGATATGGACAGCAATACAGAGGCAACAACGGTATACTGTTCACACACAATCGCTGAATATATAAAAGGTCACTACAGATTAGGATGTCCTGTTACATTTGTTGAAAAATAATAGTAAATTACAGAACTTTGGTTACGCATAGTTAAAAAGTGTAACCAAAGTTTTTTAATGTCATAAAGTTTGCAGGATGTAGGATGCAAAAACCCATGCATCCCGCCACGGCGTCTGCAAATCTCTACCCAAACAGCTCAAAATCGCTCAAAGTAAGTTCCCTTGCAGTTAAGTTGATTTTGCTGTCCGATGCAACTGTGAAATACACATCGGGTAGTAAGGCATCCTGATGGGTGAATAAGGATTTGACAGGAGATTTACGGAGACTCTTGAATACGCCGTCACCGGAAAGTTTTGAAACAGCTTCCTTGTAAGTCCAGATACGGCAAAAGTCAGCCTCCGGAGCAGACGAAGACCGGATTGTATTCAATTCACCGGGAGAACAGATTTTGGCAAGCATTGAAGCAGGGACTTTGCGGACGGTTTCCACATCGATACCCACAGGGGATGAATCAAAAATACACATAATGGCTTTGCTGCAATGACTGATGTTGAAATAAATTTCAGGATGGCTTTTCAGGTAGGGTTTGCCATCCGATGAAATATCAAAATCAGGAGTGTCTGTCAGGCTGTATTCAGTGCGGTAGCCGTACAGGAAAAGAAGGTATGCAATTACGCAGGCAAGCCTGTCCTCAGGAAACTTATATTTTAGAGCACGCTTTAACCGCTCAGGAGGAAGAAGAGACATTAAACTGTCAAGCTGTCCTTTTGTTATATTTTTTAAATCCGTAAAATAATAAAGCATAACCTGTCCTTTTTAATAAAAAATACTGTAATCAGTATAAATATTTTATTTTTTTATTGCAACTTAATTTTACTTTGATATAATGTTATAGAAAACGGGGTGCCCTTGGAGGCTGAGATTATACCCATAACCTGATTTGGATAATGCCAACGTAGGGAGATATTTTGTTTTGACAGACAGACACTATCCTTATGTAGTTCTGTCTTTTATTTTACGGAAAGGTAAGCAAAGATATGAGAGAATATACAACACAGATGGATGCCGCTAGAAAAGGGATTGCAACGCCACAGATGAAAATTGTGGCAGAAAAAGAAAAAATGCAGCTTGAAGAGCTTATGGGATATATGGCAGAAGGTAAAGTTGTAATACCTGCCAACATTAACCATCAGTGTATCAATCCCGAAGGCGTAGGAAGTATGTTAAGAACCAAGATAAACGTCAACCTTGGCGTGTCAAGGGATTGCAAGGATTATGACATAGAGCTTCAGAAAGTAATGAGTGCCGTCAATATGGGAGCAGAGGCAATAATGGATTTGTCAAGCCATGGCAATACAGAGCCTTTCCGTAAAAAACTTACATCGGAATGTCCTGCAATGATAGGAACGGTGCCTGTTTATGACAGCGTAATCCATTACCAGAGGGATTTGTCCACACTAACAGCGGAAGATTTTATAGATGTTGTAAGACTTCATGCCCAAAACGGTGTGGATTTTGTGACACTCCATTGCGGAATAACAAGAAAAACAATCGACCAGATTAAGAATCATAAACGTAAAATGAATATCGTAAGCAGGGGCGGAAGCCTTGTATTTGCATGGATGAGCATGACAGGTAATGAAAATCCGTTTTACGAATATTATGATGAGATTCTTGATATTTGTGAAAAATATGATGTGACAATTTCATTGGGAGATGCGTGCAGACCGGGTTGCCTTGCAGATGCAACGGATGTATGCCAGATTGAGGAACTTGTAAGACTTGGTGAACTTACAAAGAGAGCATGGGAGCATAATGTGCAGGTTATGGTTGAAGGACCGGGACACGTTCCTCTTGACCAGATTGCAGCCAATATGCAGGTTCAGAAGACGATATGTATGGGAGCTCCTTTTTATGTACTTGGACCTCTTGTAACGGATATTGCACCGGGCTATGACCATATAACAGCGGCAATCGGAGGCGCTGTCGCAGCTATGAATGGAGCCGCATTTTTATGCTATGTAACACCTGCGGAACATCTTGCACTTCCTAATGTGGAGGATGTAAAACAGGGTATTATCGCCTCTAAGATAGCAGCACATGCGGCAGATATAGCCAAGGGTATTAAGGGCGCAAGGGATATTGATGATAAAATGGCAGACGCAAGGCGTGTTCTTGACTGGGATGCTCAGTTTGAATGTGCGATAGACGGGGAAACGGCAAAAGCAATCAGAGACAGCCGTAAACCGGAGGATGACCACAGCGACACCTGCAGCATGTGCGGAAAGTTCTGTGCGGTAAGAAGCATGAATAAAGCACTTAACGGTGAATATATTGATATATTGTAGGGAAATAAAATGAATCGGAATAATCTTTTACTCTATCTTATAACGGACAGAGAAGCAGCCGGAGGCAGAAATCTTTGCGAATGTGTAAAAGCAGCGTTAGACGGCGGAGTGACAATGGTACAGCTTCGTGAGAAAAATATGGAATACGAAGAACTGAAAAAAGAAGCTTTTGAGATAAAAAAACTGTGTTATGAATACAAGGTACCTTTTATCATTAACGATAATGTAAGACTGGCGCTTGAAACCGGTGCGGACGGAGTCCACCTCGGACAGTCTGATATGGGAATTAAAGAGGCAAGACAGATTCTCGGGAAAAATAAAATAATAGGCGCAACTGCAAAGACGGTGGAGCAGGCGAAGGCTGCCATGGAACAGGGAGCCGATTATCTTGGAAGCGGGGCGGTATTTGGCAGCAGTACCAAAAAAGATGCAGTAACAATGTCTTTTGATATGTTGAAAAATATATGCAGGAGTGTTGCAATTCCCGTTGTGGCAATCGGAGGAATTAACCTTTCAAATGTTTCAAAACTTGCCAAAACAGGAATAAAAGGTGTGGCGGTAATTTCCGGAATCCTTACAGAAACGGATATTTGCGGTACATCAGAAGAATTCCGCAGAATATTAAAAAATATATAAAACACAGCGGCATGCCGGGGGCACCACTTTATGTCGCTATACAAAATTAATGCATGGAGGTAAATACTGATATGAAAACAGCATTAACAATCGCAGGCAGTGATTCCTGCGGAGGCGCCGGAATACAGGCAGATATTAAGACTATGACGGTAAACGGCGTATATGCCATGAGTGCCGTTACAGCTCTTACAGCCCAGAATACAACCGGCGTAAAAGATATTATGGAGGTGAGCAGCAGCTTTTTAAAAGAACAGCTGGAATGTATTTTCACGGATATCTACCCTGATTCAGTCAAAATCGGTATGATTGCCTCAAAGGAACTTATTAAAACGGTGAAGGACGCTCTTATAAAATACAAAGCAAAGAATATTGTTCTTGATCCTGTGATGGTAGCCACAAGCGGGGCAAAACTGATTAGCGACGACGCAATCGATACATTAAAAAAAGAATTATTACCTATAGCTGCGGTTGTGACACCTAATATTCCGGAGGCGGAAGTCCTTTCCGGAATGAAAATTTCCTCAAAAGAGGATATGGAGGCGGCGGCAGTAAGAATATCGGAAGAAAATCACTGTGCGGTCCTGCTCAAAGGAGGCCATAATCTCAATGATGCCAATGACCTTTTAGCAGACGGCAAAAACATCACATGGTTTCAGGGAAAAAGAATTGATAATCCCAACACACACGGAACGGGATGCACCCTTTCCTCTGCGATTGCAGCCAATCTTGCAAAAGGTTTTTCTCTTGTAGATTCTGTAAAGAAAGCAAAAGAGTATATATCGGGAGCACTTAATGCCATGCTTGACCTTGGCAAAGGGAGCGGACCGATGAACCATGGGTTTATGATAAAATAAGATATTCCGGATTCTTAAAGGTAATGGGAAGAAGGAAAAATGGAAAAAATTAAATTAAAGAAACTTGTATTAACCGCAGTTTTTGCTGCCGTGGCAGTTGTGGGTTCATTATTTTCATTCCCTGTTTTTGGGTCAAAATGTGCACCTGTACAGCACCTTATAAATGTGCTTTGTGCCGTTATTCTCGGACCGGGATATGGCGTTGCGGCTGCATTCGTATCAAGCCTTATAAGAAATCTTCTGGGGTTAGGAACCTTGCTTGCATTCCCGGGAAGTATGTGCGGAGCACTTTTAGCAGGACTTTTGTATCATTATATAAAGAAATTACCTGCGGCTTATATAGGAGAGGTATTCGGAACCGCCGTTATAGGCGGAATGTTGTCATATCCTGTGGCAGCTTTTATAATGGGTAGCAAGGGTGCGGCTTTGTTCACATTTGTTGTACCTTTTCTTATAAGTACAGCGGGAGGAACTTTGTTAGCAGTATTAATAACCGTACCGCTTAAACAGACAGGTGTACTGGATAAAATAAAGAGTGAACTGAACTCTTAGGAGGATTTATTATGGCATGGGCTGATATTTTTTCAAAAATTGCTGAAAAGAAACCGATAATACATTGCATAACCAATATTGTGACAGTTAATGACTGCGCCAATGTCCTGTTGGCGATAGGAGCGTCACCTGTAATGGCGCATCATGAGATGGAGGTTAAAGAAATAACTTCCGGAAGTGATGCACTGGTGTGCAATATGGGTGCGATTGAGAATTTTGAAGCAATGCTGATTGCAGGAAGAAAAGCGAATTCGCTGGGACATCCCGTGGTGATAGACCCGGTGGGTGTTGCATCTTCTTCCTACAGACGCAGCCTGTGCCTGAAACTTATAGAAGAATGTCATCCCACATGTATAAGGGGCAATGTTTCGGAAATTAAGGCACTTGCACTTGATGAAACAATATCTAAAGGCGTGGATGCAAAAAATGGGGAAAGCATATCCGATGATATGTTAAAAAAACTGGCAAAAAAATATAATACAATTATTGTAGTTTCGGGAGAAACAGACCTTGTAAGCGATGGGGAAAGCATTTATGAGGTTCACGGTGGAACACCGTTTTTTAAGGGAATAACAGGAGGCGGCTGTATGTCAACTGTAATAATTGCAGGATTTCTTGCAATTGAAAGAAATATTGAAAGCGTTGCAGCAGCAGTCAGAACAGTTAATTATGTGGGAGAAAACGCGGCGAAAGCTACAGTAAACGGAGCAGGTGGTTCAATGACTTTTAAAAATGAATTTATTAATCTTTTAAGCATTCTTGCCAATCCGTCCTTCAAATCAAGAAAAAAAAGAAGATAAATTTGATTTTATTTATATTAAGAGGTATAATATTACACAAGGCTATGTAAATATTCCGGCAGGAGGTATTATTGAATGAGCGAATGTAATTCTGGCTGTGAAGAATGTAAGAGTAGAGAAAGTTGCGGAATTCGTAAGGCTCCTCTTAATAAAGAGAGTTCAATTCATAAGATTATCGGCATAATAAGCGGTAAAGGCGGCGTTGGCAAATCTACGGTAACAGCGCTCATTGCCAGAAGGCTGGCTTCAATGGGATACAGCGTCGGAATAATGGATGCTGATGTAACGGGACCTTCGGTTCCGGCAATGTTTGGTATCCACGGCAAGGTATTATCTGATGAAAATGGTATATATCCTATGGTATCACAGGAGGGCATAAAGATTATTTCAATGAATCTTTTGCTTGACAGTGAAGAGACCCCGGTCATATACAGAGGACCGGTTGTGGCCTCAATTATCAAACAGTTTTACAGTGATGTAATATGGGGCAGTATTGATTATCTGCTTATAGATATGCCGCCGGGAACAGGAGATGTTCCGCTTACGGTATACCAGTCAATTCCTATAGACGGAGTGGTTATGGTTACATCTCCGCAGAATCTTGTTAAAATGATAGTTATGAAAGCTGTTAATATGGCATCGAAGATGTCAGTTCCTTTACTGGGAATTATTGAAAACTATAGTTATTTTAAGTGTGAAGACTGTGGCAGAATATATGAAATATTCGGAAAAAGCAAAGCTGAAAAGCTCGCTAAGGAGCTTAACACCACGGTTATTGCAAGGATTCCCATTATCCCTGAAGTGGCACAGTGCGAAGATAAAGGAATTCCGGTCACACAGGATATTGATATGGACCTTTCAAATTTATTATAAGGAAGATATATGAAAAAAGAACGAACAGGAAGTCTTATATGGAGACTTATTTATCCGCTTCTTATTTTTTTAGGAGTGGAATTGATTATAGAACTGGGTGCAACCATAGTATATTTTGCGGTTAAGATGCAAAGCGGTGCATTTGAGAATCTGAGTGAACAGGGAATAGTTGACGCAGCTACAGCATTTCTTACAGGAAAAGCATTGTATTTTACCCTTATAAGAGGTGTTGTTCTTATTCCGCTTTATCTTTGGATAATGAAAGTGGATACGAGACTTGACGTATACTATGAGAGAGATTTTAAATATACGGATTACCGTAAGACATGGCTTATTCTGCTTGTACCTGCAGGAATATGTGCGGCTATAGGTTTTAACGGACTTGTTTCGCTATCCGGAATTGAGAAATTTTCCAAAGCATATCAGGCTGTAGAGAAAATTACTTATTCAGGTAATCTTTTTGTACAGATAATGGCATCTGCAATAGCGGCACCGATAGTGGAAGAGCTCTTATTCCGGGGACTCATTTTTAAACGTCTGAGGAATGTAACACCTGCAGTATGGGCGATGGTTATATCAGGTCTGGTATTTGGACTTATTCACGGCAATCTTGTGCAGTTTGTGTATGCATTCCCAATCGGAGTGATACTTGCTTTTATTTATGAGATTTTCAAGACGATATGGGCACCGGTAATTTTCCATGTTTCGGCAAATTTCATATCGGTTATGCTTACCAATTTCCTTCCCGGAGTAGAATTTAATCTTACAGTGGGATTGTTGGCACTCGTATCTGTTGTGACACTTGCCATATTGTTTGTTATCTTATTCGTCATTGACAATAAGGTTAAACGTACTAAAATATAAAAAAATCAAATCTTTTGTTGGAGAGAGGTTATTATGAAAAAAATACTTTCAATAGCAGTTCCTTGTTATAATTCAGAAGCATATATGAAAAGATGCATAGAATCCCTGCTTGTGGGCGGTGAGGATGTAGAAATTATCATAGTAGATGACGGTTCTACAGACAGAACTGCAGAAATTGCTGATAATTACGAAAAGAAATATCCAAGAATATGTAAAGTAATACATCAGGAAAACGGCGGGCACGGAGAAGCTGTCAATACAGGTCTTAAGAACGCAGCAGGATATTTTTTCAAGGTAGTTGACAGTGACGACAGGGTCGGCAGGGAAGCATATCTTAAACTGCTTGATATTATGCGCAAGGCTATTCTTGAAGAACATCCTCTTGATATGCTTATATCCAATTATGTATACGATAAAGCAGGCGTTAAGCGTAAGAAAGTTATGAGATATACAAGCATTCTTCCTACGGATACATATTTTACATGGGAAGATATGGGACATTTCAGACAGGACCAGTACATAATAATGCATTCTGTAATTTATAGGACGGAGTTACTGAGAGAGTGTGGACTTGTACTTCCAAAACATACTTTCTATGTGGATAATATTTTTGTTTTCCAGCCATTCCCTTATGTCAAAAGCATGTATTATGCGGATGTTAATTTTTACTGGTACTTTATCGGAAGGGATGACCAGTCCGTACATGAAAATGTCATGATTAAAAGAATAGACCAACAGTTAAGGGTCAACAGACTTCTTATTGATTATTATAATCCGGATATTATTGAAAGCAGTAAATGCAGGAAGTATATGCAGCATTATCTTGAAATAATAACGGCAATTTCTTCAGTAATGTGTTATCTTTCCAAAAAGGAAGAGAATTATGAGAAGAAAAAAGATTTATGGAAATATCTTAAGAGCTCTCATCCTGAGACCTACAGAAAACTTAAGAGAAATCCTATGGGATTTTTTATAAATATTCCGGGAAGAACAGGAAGGTTACTTACAACGGGAATATATAGAATTGCCAAGAAGGTTTTTAATTTTAACTAAATATATACTTAAAAATGCACATCCTTTGCCGGTGCCGGTATCGGATGTGCATTATTTTTTACTGGATTTTTTTGAAAAATTTTGTTTTGTATGTTATCGGATAAATGATTGCGGCAAGAACTATTGCAGCCAATACGTCATATACTGAATGCTGTTTTAAGAAAACCGTTGATACGCATATTAATAAGCCCCAGATTGCTGTTATGATACATACTTTTTTCTTATGTCTGCCGAAGGTCTTTGAATTGAATACCGCGAATTCTATAACCAAAGTATTATATACATGCAGACTTGGCAGGACATTGGTCGGAGTGTCGGCTTTATGCAGTAATTTTACAAGGTCTGTACAGAAATTGTCGCGGGGAAAAGTCTCCGGTCTGAAATCGGCAAGCCCGTTAGGAAATACAAAATATATAATTACGGCAATTGACATGCCGATTATAAGGGCAGCCCCCATTCTTACACACTCACCCTGGGAACGTATGAAAAAGTAAATGATAAAAAATGCCATAAAGATGAACCATGAATAGTATGGAATAATGAAATATTCCACAAACGGAATATGATCATCTAAAGCACAATGGATTGCGTGAAATCCGGTTTCACTGGTAACATGTCTTTCCAGATAAAGAAAACATGGCATATATATAAAAGTATAAAGAGCCAGTAATCCATGCCACCATTTTTTGAAAAATGCTTTCATTACGTCTGTCCTTTCATATGTAAAATAAACTTAGCTATTATAACATATTAATTTGAAAAAATCCAATAACTAAATTCAGTTTACAAAAAATAATTAAAGGGGTAAAATATAGTAAATATAGCTTTACGGAGGATATTATTTTGAGACTTGTAGTTCGTGATTTAAAGAAGAGATATGGCGATAAGACTATACTTGATGGTGCATCATTTTCATTTTCCCATGGTATTTCATACGGAATAGTAGGAAATAAAGATGACGGCAAGACTACATTCCTCAAGTGTATATGCGGGGAAACGGGCATAGATTCAGGATATATCCGTATTGAAGCTGATTGGAAAGAGCATAGAATTAAGTACAGCGATTTCGGAATCGTTGCGGATTCTGCGGTTGTTCCGGAATATATGACAGGTTATGAATTTTTTGATTATCTTATAGAAATACACCCTCTTTGTGTAACAGAAGGCAGAACGGCTGATGATTATTTTGATATGGTCGGGCTTAATGTTGCGAAGAGAAACAACCTTATAAAAGAATATTCTTATAATGAAAAACGTAAGATACAGGTATTGGCTGTTATTTTGTTAAAACCGTCCGTTATAATATTTGATGAGCCGGTTAAGAACAGCAATAAGAGACGCATTAACAGAATGAAAGCAATTATAGATGACCTTAAAAAAGATCGTATTGTTATTGTTGCTACGGAAAATCCTGATATAGCTGAAGCTTTCTGTGATGAATTTTTATGCTTTGAGGACGGACACATTCTGTCATTGCCGGCAGAGGATGTCAGAACCGTTCTAAGTGGAAGTGAGGAAACCGGTAATGATTAAAGAATATCTCCAATGTATCAGGATAGAAGCTGTAAGACATGCGAATATGCTTGGAAATATTATAGCAGATCTGCCTTTTTATAAAGAAAAAGAAAACGAGAGCAGGGAAAAGGCAAGCTTGTTTGTCACCGGTGAACTCTTGTTTTTCTTATGGAAAATTATAAAAATTTATGCTTATGTAGTGGTATTTATGTATGTACCAAAGCTGGTTTTTTCAAAAATTACGACAGTGGGAACTTCCGGTTTTTCAACGGAAGACTGCTTTGTGTTTTTTACGCTGGTTCTTACCTGCGTGGTAGGGTCAATTATACATTCGGGCATTTTTGATGTTAATAAAGATTCTTATTGTACAATAAAAATATTAAGAGTCAGACCTGTGATATATTTCAGGGTGAAATTTATATACAGACTTATTACGGAACTGCTTGGATTCTGGAGCGCATTTACGATTCTTGGCATGAATTATGTTAAAGCTTTTTATCTTGTGATTATTATATGCCTGTCAAGGAGTGTCGGGGAATGCATTAACATACTTATCTTTAAGATGACCGGTAAGAGGTTTGCAGACCATAAAGGCGCATTTCTCCTGCTTATGTTAGCCGGATTGTTTGTGGCATATTTTGTCCCTTATGTAAGAGGCTGCGTTCCCGCTGCATATATAAGAATCTTTGATTCTATATGGGTGGCTGCAATACTTGGAACCGGAAGTGTTTTTACATATTATGTATGGTCCTACAGAAATTACGAAAAGATTATATCAAGAGTATATACGGAAGAACAGTTTGATGAAACAGAAGATGGAGAAAAAGACTGGATATCTTATAATTCCAATGAAGGAATGAAATCCTATACAGGAGATAAGAGACTTTTTCATCTCTATTTTAAAAGAACATCGGGAAAAGCAGTATATAATAATATGATTAAAGTTATAATTATAGCAATTTTCTTTGTACTTGGCGTTCTTGCTATTGAAATGGGCAACAAGGATGCTGTCAGCACAGTTATATCGTATTCATTGCCTTTGCTTGCTTTAGTTATGTATTGCCTTTGCAATTGTTCCGGGTATTGCAGGGATTTGTTTACAAATTGCGATATACATATATTGAGAAAGGACAACACAGGAGAGGGACTTGCCGGTAATTTTATATTCTGTCTTTATAATATTTTAAAAATAAATGCGGTTCCTATAATCACACTGGCTGCTTCTTATCTTATTCTGGGATGTATATGTCAGGTGTATGTGATTACCGCACAGATTATTATATGCATTGTTTTTATGGGACTGTTTTTTTCAATATTTGGATTATTTACATATTATATGTTCCAGCCTTATAATGCAGACGGAACTGTAAGAAGTTTCAGATATTATATGCCATCACTTTTGATGTATGCACTCTGCTATGGATGTATTTTTGTAAAGGCAGACAGTATTATATTTGTTGTTGCGTCCGGGATCCTGACTTCGGTTATGGTTATAATGTCATTAAATCTTGTCTATAGGATATCGGACAAGACCTTTGTATTAAATAAGTAAATCAGGAGGTATTATGGTATGCGTAAAAAAATTCTTTTTACAATAGTTTTCGTTGCAATGACTATTTCGCTTACGGCATGTGGGAATAAAACGTCGATTACATTCACCGACCCTACCGAAACATCTGAATCCAACATAACACGTTTTGATAAAAAAATTGCCGGAGAACCTCTTGAAGCTGTGAACTCATTATATGATGCCACCGATATTTATTCAAAGGAAGGATACAGCCTTGTGGACATAGAAGCTTACGGAGATGACGGATTGCTTGTACTGTATACAGGTGATGAAGAGTCGGTTTTATCTGCATATAAGATTTCTACGGGTAGTGAAGTGAGCTCTTTAAAGACTGATAATGCTGTTTCGATGGATACAACATTAAATGTTACAGGCACGGGATTTGTGTATTCGTATGATTATGTCAACGGATATTTCACCTCTTATGATGTTTTGAACGGCAGTTTTGAAAATCTTGTTTTTGATTTAGAAATGGAAAGTTTTGCGGTTTCCGACGGAGGAGACTGTTTATACTGTACAGTGAAAGGCGATAATAATATATACAAATACATTATTAATACGGGTAAAATCGTTTCTGTATATGAATATGATGACGTTTACAAGGATGTACAGGTAGAATATATAGAGAATAACGGAAATTACATAGCTGTTCTTTGCAGTGGAGATAAAGGTTCGTTTTACGAAAGACTTGATATCGGAAATCAGAAAAGAACGATAATCTGTAAGGCAGAAAATGGACTGTATTGTGCGGGAGATGCTTATCTCACGACATCGGGAGAAGAAGATGCTGATGTGTATGTATACAATTTCAGCAGACCGAGACTTAAAGATATTTTTACGCTTGACGCTGCACATGAAAAGAATAATATGAAATTTTACAGCGGAAGTCCCTATCTTCTTACATCGGACGAATATATAGCAGGTACGAAGCTGCGTTTTTACAACGTGGGAAGAGGCGTACTCAGTAACGAGATTGTTATTCCTACGGTTTATAAGGTGCTGGATGCAGATTATCTTGTAGTTGACCAGACATTATGTATTAAAGCAGTTAATGACAAAAACGAGCGTATGATTCTGCTTTGGGACATAGAAAATATAGGTGAAATAAAAAATTAGATAATTTATAAAAAAGTGTTGACAAAGTTAAGACTTTAGTAATATAATAGTCAAGCAGGTTGCGAAAAGCACTGCGATATAGATATGAATTTTGGGATCTTAGCTCAGCTGGGAGAGCATCTGCCTTACAAGCAGAGGGTCACAGGTTCGAGCCCTGTAGGTCCCATTTATTCAGATAATTCTATATGGCGGAGTAGCTCAGATGGCTAGAGCACATGGTTCATACCCATGGTGTCAGGGGTTCGATTCCCTTCTCCGCTACTAAGAAGAACCCTTGATTATTAATCAAGGGTTCTTTTCGTTGTAAAATGAAATAAGATGGTTTGTATATATAGAAAGAGGATTTGATATGAGAATTGGAACGGGATATGATGTTCACAGATTAGTACCTGACAGAAAAATGATAATAGGCGGAGTTGAGATACCATACGAATTAGGACTTTTGGGACATTCGGATGCTGATGTTCTCCTGCATGCCATATCAGATGCAATTTTGGGAGCAGCGGCACTGGGAGATATCGGAAAGCATTTTCCTGACAGTGATGAAAGATATAGGGGGGTATCAAGCCTTTATCTTCTGGAAAAAGTCGGAGAGATGTTAGAAGATAATCATTATGTTATAGACAATGTAGACAGCACTATAATAGCACAGAAGCCTAAAATGGCATCGTATATACCGGCTATGAGACAGAATATTGCGGATGCACTTAAGATTGACATAGACAGGGTAAGCGTAAAGGCCACGACTGAAGAGGGACTTGGATTTACCGGAGAGGGACTTGGAATATCAGCCCAGGCGGTGGCAATGATTAGCAAGGTTGAAAATATTGTATATAATGATATTATGAATGACAGAATTGCTGACTGTGGATCCTGTAAGGGATGTTGCAGCAGAAATTCTTAATATTAAGGAGATATCATGAAATTCAGAGAATATGTTAAAGAATCCATAGAGGTCATAAAAGACAGGGACCCTGCAATGAAATCCAACAGGGAAGTATTTCTTTATCCTTGTTTCTGGGCTATATGGGAATACAGAAAGGCACACAAATATTACCTCAAAGGTAAATTTTATAAAGCAAGAAAAATCTCGCAGAAGGCTGCAAGAAAGACCGGAATTGAAATACACCCGGGCGCACAGATTGGAAAAGGTCTTTTTATCGATCACGGACATGGTGTTGTAATCGGGGAGACAACTATAATCGGTGATAATGTTACGATTTATCAGGGAGTAACTCTCGGAGGCACAGGCAAGGAACATGGCAAGCGGCACCCTACTATCGGTGATAATGTTATGATAAGTACAGGGGCCAAGATACTCGGTTCATTTACAATAGGTGCAGGTTCCAAGATAGGTGCAGGTTCCGTAGTTCTTGAGGAAGTTCCTCCTAATTCAACAGTTGTGGGAATACCGGGCAGAGTGGTTAAATGTGATGATATAAGGCTTCCTAACAAAGACCTTGATCAGATTCATTTACCGGATCCTGTAAGAGCAGAGCTTGATGACATTCAGAAACAGTTAAGTAAATTAAAAGAGAAACAGGAGCAATACGATGGAAAATAAAGTATATTTTTTTAATACACTTACAAGAAAAGTTGAGCAGTTTATACCTAATGTTGACGGAAAGGTAGCAATGTATACCTGCGGACCTACAGTATATCATTTTGCACACATAGGAAATTTAAGGTCTTATATTATGGAAGATATTCTTGAAAAAACTTTACGTTATGTAGGCTATGATGTAAAACGTGTAATGAATATTACGGATGTGGGACACCTTACGAGTGATGCCGATACAGGTGAGGATAAGATGCTTAAAGGTGCCAAAAGAGAACATAAGACTGTAATGGAGATTGCTAAATATTATACAGATGCTTTCTTTGATGACTGCCGTAAGCTTAATATTAAAAGACCTGATGTTGTAGAACCTGCGACTAACTGTATTCCTGAATTTATTAATATGGTTAAAGTCCTTCTTGAAAAAGATTATGCTTACATTGCAGGAGGCAACGTATATTTTGACACATCTAAGCTTGATGATTATTATGTTTTTTCAAGCCAGTCGGAAAAAGAACTTATGGTCGGAGTCAGGGATGACGTAAGCGAAGACATTAATAAAAAGAACAAAGCAGACTTTGTACTCTGGTTTACAAAATCCAAATTTGACAATCAGGAACTTAAGTGGGACAGCCCATGGGGTGTAGGATATCCGGGATGGCACATTGAGTGCTCATGCATCAGTATGAAGCACCTCGGCGAATATATGGACATCCACTGCGGCGGCGTAGATAATATTTTTCCACATCATACCAACGAAATCGCCCAGAGTGAGGCATATCTCGGACATAAGTGGTGCAACTATTGGTTCCATGTTCATCATCTTAACGATAAATCGGGAAAGATGAGTAAATCAAAAGGTGAATTCCTTACAGTATCACTTCTTGAGGAAAAAGGCTATAATCCACTGGTATACAGATTGTTCTGCTTACAGTCACACTATCGTAAACCCCTTGAATTTTCTTATGAAGTTCTTGATAATATGACAACGGCATATAATAAACTTATCAAGAAAATTGGGGAACTGAAGGCAGATGGCAGTGTGGATGAAGAAGCATTTGCCGGTTTTAGAAATAAATTTGAAGACGCAATATGCTCAGACCTTAATACATCTTCGGCAATAACCGTTATATATGATGTATTAAGAAGTGATATTAATGATGTGACCAAGCTGGAACTTATAAAGAGTTTTGACGAAGTGCTTTCACTTGATCTCTTAAAGGACCATGGTAATGATAAGGAAAGTTCTGTGGATTCGGAACTTAAAGAATACATTCTTGCAAAGATTGAAGAAAGAAAAGCTGCAAAGAAAGAAAAAGACTTTGCAAAGGCAGATGCAATCCGTGATGAACTTGCGGCAAAAGGCATACAGATAAAGGATACCAGAGAAGGAACTGTATGGGAAATAGTGTGAGGATAGATTAATGTTTGAGGCAATGGAAAAGGCATTTCAGATAGGAGAGGTAAACGTTGCTTTATATTCTCCTCTGACACTTGCCTATATTGGCGACTGCGTATATGAACTGATTATAAGAACCAATCTTGTAACCAGAGGCAATGCACCTGTTAACAAACTTAATAAAAAGGCAAGCAACCTTGCCAAAGCATCAACCCAGGCACGGATTATTGAGTCAATAATGGATATGCTGAGTGAAGATGAAGAAGCGGCATACAAAAGAGGACGTAATGCCCATTCCAGCACCAAAGCCAAGAATGCGTCAACCTCCGATTACAGAAAAGCTACCGGATTTGAAGCGTTAATCGGCTACCTCTATCTTCAGAAAAAGTTTGACAGGATTATGGAACTTGTAAAAAAAGGATTTCAGGAGGAACATATCTCATGAGATATACAGAATTTACCATTGAAGGAAGAAATGCAGTAATTGAAGCATTCAGATCAGGCAAAACCATTGATAAACTTTACGTGCTTGATGGATGTAAAGATGGACCGGTAATGACAATTATCCGTGAAGCTAAAAAGACAGACACAATAATCAGATATGTTGACAGGGAAATTCTTGACAGATTATCAAAGACGGGTCATCATCAGGGAGTTGTAGCCAATGCGGCAGCATACGATTATGCAGAAGTGGAAGATATTCTGAATGCCGCAAGAGAAAAAGGTGAACCACCGTTTGTTTTTATACTTGATGGAATAGAAGACCCTCATAACCTTGGGGCAATAATAAGAACAGCGAACCTTGCAGGAGCACATGGTGTAATTATTCCAAAAAGACGTGCGGTAGGTCTTACGGCAACTGTTGCAAAGACCAGTGCGGGAGCACTTAATTATACACCTGTTGCCAAGGTTACCAATCTTTCCGCAACAATAGAGGAACTTAAAAAAGAAGGATTATGGTTTGTATGTGCCGATATGGGCGGCGAGACTATGTATAACTTAAATCTTACGGGACCGATAGGACTTGTAATCGGTAACGAAGGAGAAGGCGTCAGCAGACTTGTAAAAGAAAAATGCGATTATGTTGCGTCAATCCCTATGAAGGGTAACATTGATTCGCTTAATGCATCGGTTGCAGCAGGCGTTCTTGCTTATGAAATAGTCAGACAGAGGATGTAATATATGGCAATTACTGATACTTACAAATTACTTTCTGATGAAGAACTTGTGGCAAAATATCATTCAGGTGATGAAAAAGCTGCAGATTATCTTATTGAAAAATATAAAAATCTTGTAAGAAAAAATGTGCGTTCATATTATCTTGCAGGTGCCGATAATGAAGATTTGCTCCAGGAGGGCATGCTTGGCCTTTTTAAGGCAATAAGGGACTATAATCCGGATAGAGACGCATTGTTCATGACATTTGCTTCTTTATGCGTATCAAGGCATATAAGGTCCACAATTACAAGATATAACAGAAAGAAAAATGGACCACTCAATTGTTATGTTTCTTTTGAAGAGACAATTAATGATAATGGATCCGATGAGGATATTAAGCTTGTAGATACGTTAGTAGATGGCAGTATGAAAAATCCTGAAGAGATGATTATAGCGAAAGAACAGGTAATTAAGATTCAGACCTGTATGGATAATGACCTCAGTAAATTTGAAAAAAATGTAGTTGAACTTTACATAGAAGGCCTTAGTTATGCTGAAATCGGGGAAAGATTGCAAAAACCTGTTAAGTCAATAGATAATGCCATACAGAGAATAAGAAATAAAATTTTAAAAAAATGTTGAATATATTCTGCAAATATGGTACATTTGTTCATGAACTTGCTACTATGGCTCAGGAGGTAGAGCGTCGCCTTGGTAAGGCGGAGGTCACGGGTTCGAATCCCGTTAGTAGCTTATATTGATTTCACGGAAAGGGTGTCCTTTGGACGCCCGTTTTTTCTAATATACTGACAGATAAGGAGGAATACTTTGAAAAAACGACTGGCTATTATAGCTGCCACTTTTTTAACGGCCACCGCAACGGGTTGTGGTAACCGCAATGGTAATATTAACCTGTACAGGGAAGAATTTGAGGTTAATGTGGGCAGCGGGATAAGTACGGAACTTAAAGATTATGTTAGGGCACCTAAAAAGGTACTTCAGGAGATGACCTTGGATCTTTCTGAGGTTAATAAGGATGTTATCGGAGTTTATACGGCAACGATTAATTACAAAGATGAATCAAAGACTTTTCGTATTAAGGTAACTGATACAGAGGAGCCGGAAATCACGCTTGAAAGAAGTAAATTTTATTTTGAAGTATCGGCGGATTTGGCTCTGTCGGATGTAGTTAAATCTGTAAATGATTATTCAGAAGTTGCATACGGATTCTCCGATAATATTACGGCAGCCGATAGCAAAAAGAATATGATTAATATCCTGTCTTTTGACAAAGTGGGAAAATATAACTGTGAAGTAATCGCAAGGGATGAATATGGAAATTGTGCGGTGAAGGGATTTGAGGTAAACATTGTTGAAGCGGGTAAGATGCCGTCTAACATTATGGGGGATGGTAAGTATTCGCCATATATGAACAATAATACGGGAATTAATGTTAAAGATATTAATTCATTAAGCACGGATGGAGTATATTACGGAATAGGCAATACTTTTGATAAGACAACCAACAGACCTAATCTGGCTTTTTATGAATTAAAATACGGCGATTATAAAGTGGACTTTATACAGCCTGAAAGCAATTATGTCTGGCTTACATTTAATGAGATTCTTGAATATGGCAATACGGATAAAATTCTTGATACACTTAAAGAAAAAAATGTTTCCGCTGTTTTCTTTATAACAAAAAACTATGCGGAAAAGAATCCGGAATTAATAAAAAGAATGATTGACGAAGGGCATGTTCTCGGAAATTACACTGATACCGGAGAAGAAATTCCCGGATTATCTGTAAATAGTTTGACAACGAGGATGGATGTGTTATACAATTACGTTTATGAAACTTACGGGTATGAGATGTATCTGTTCCGTGCTCCGTCAGGATACTTCAGTGAACAGGCACTTGCACTTGCGGGACAGCTTGGATACAGGACTGTATTCTGGAGTTATGCATACTCTGACTGGGATGTCAATAATCAGCCGGAGGTATCACAGGCTTTGTCTAATGCACTTAATAAGGCTCATGGCGGTGCAATATACCAGTTAAGTGGTTCATCATCAACTAACAGGGATATGTTAGGTGATTTTATAGACGGAATCCGTAGTAAAGGATTGGAATTTGCAGTCTATGACAAGAATTAGCAGATAGGAGAAATGAAATGGAAAAGAAACTTAGAGTAGGTATCCTTGGTGGAACCGGAATGGTAGGACAGAGATTTATTTCTTTGCTTGAGAATCATCCTTGGTTTGAGGTTGTGGCAATTGCAGCAAGCCCACGTTCAGCAGGAAAGACTTATGAAGATGCAGTAGGCGACAGATGGAAAATGACAACACCTATGCCTGAAGCAGTTAAGAAGATGATAGTCTATAATGTAATGGATGTTGAAGAAGTTGCTTCAAAGGTTGACTTTGTATTTTCAGCAGTCGATATGACTAAGGAAGAAATTAAGAAAATAGAAGAAGATTACGCAAAGACAGAGACACCTGTTGTATCTAATAACAGTGCACATCGTTGGACAGAGGATGTTCCTATGGTTGTTCCTGAAATTAATCCTGAACATTTTAAACTTATTGAATACCAGAAGAAGAGACTTGGTACTAAGAGAGGATTTATCGCAGTTAAGCCTAACTGCTCAATCCAGAGTTATACTCCTGCAATTTTTGCACTTAAAGAATTCGGACCTAAGCTTGTTGTTGCAACAACATATCAGGCAATTTCAGGTGCAGGCAAGACATTTAAAGACTGGCCTGAAATGGAAGGCAATGTAATTCCATACATCGCAGGTGAAGAAGAGAAGAGTGAACAGGAACCATTAAGACTTATGGGTAAATTAGTTGACGGACATATTGAGAAAGCAGCTTTACCTGTTATTACAACGCAGTGTTTAAGAGTACCTGTTTTAAACGGACATACAGCAGCAGTATTTGTTAATTTTGAAAAGAAACCAACTAAGGAAGAAATTCTTGACCGTTGGACTAACTTCAAGGGACTTCCACAGGAACTTAATCTTCCAAGTGCTCCTAAGCATTTTATCCAGTACCTTGAGGAAGACAACAGACCTCAGGTAGCTCTTGATGTTAATTATGAAAACGGATTTGGTGTTTCATTCGGACGTTTAAGAGAAGATGCTGTATTTGACTGGAAGTTTGTAGGACTTTCACACAATACAATCAGAGGTGCTGCCGGAGGAGCGGTATTAAGCGCAGAATTACTTGTAGCACAGAAGTATATCACAGCTAAATAAATTATAAAATAAAGAGCCTACTTGCTATAGTAGGCTCTTGTTTCTTCTATTTCTTTAGGAATAGGAATATTCTTTGTCTGTATTACCTTAATAAGGTTATCATATTTTCGTCTGTCATTTAACATATGACGCTCATAATAATCAATGCAGTCTGTAAATATCGGGTTGCTTCTCAGCACTCCACGTATATCCTTGTTAAATGGACAATATTTTGCAAGTATATTACGGGATATTTTGTTGAGTTTACTTGCTCCCTTTGATTCGTAGTTAATCCATGTCTCGTAATCCTTCGCAAAGACCTCTGAATAATTGTTACGGCAGTTGATAAGGAGGGACTTTAATTTCTCTTTCTGCTGTTCTGATAAGTCTTTGTTTTTCTTATAGAAAAGCAGGTAATCGTAATATTCGGAGGTGAGGGACTTTTCAGTTGCCACATTCCAGTAGGAACCCTGTATTCTCCTGCATATTTCCCAACGGTATTTTCCCATGACATTAAGAAATATATTTTCGGGAATTGTGTTACAGAATATAGGAAATAACATTCTGGCGGAAGAATTTCTTTTTCTGCCATTGATTTCCTGCCACAGAACACCTCTGGAGCCAATACATGGTGTAAGGATAATCTCAGGGAGATATTCCTCATATACATATAACTGGCTTATGCCGAGTTCTTCATTGGTATATACGATAGAACGGTAAAACAAAGAAAAATCGATTTCCTTAATTTTGGTTATGATATCTGTGACACTATCTGCAGAAAGCATGGCATCAGGAATATTTTTCGCAATATTTTCTTTAATTACAACCGGTACGAATGTACTTACCCTGCCGTAGGTCATATAATTGGCTGATTTGAAAAGGTTGTCAATTTCAAAACGCAGTTTCATTTCGCAATTATTTAATGCAGATTCCTCGGACATATCTATGCTGTTATTCTTGATTTCCTGACGGATGAATTCTTCGTATGACTGGTCAAAGTTGTTGCGGCTTGGGTTCTTCTCCCCCGACATTACGAGCTTTAACCAACGGTACATTGTGAATATATTATCATTGTTAAACAGCGAATCGCCGGCTTTATATATTTTATAAAGAAGGACGGATACCTCCTCACCGGCAAGTTCCTCATCCATATATCCAAAATTTAAAAACATATATATATACGAAGGTATGGCATCATCATTAATGGATTTAATAAATACTTTATAGTATATGTCATAGAAAAATCCGGTTATCTGTTTTCTCAAGAGACGTATATTTTCATCACTTGATAATCTGTCGCTGCATATTTTGAAACGTCTGAAAGTGTCGGTTACAGAAGCTCTGGTATCATCGTCAATTTCAGAATAATCCAATATTTTATCCAATGAACCCTTGAGCTCATCAAGAATAAAAAGGTCGTCCTTCGTAAATGTCAGTGCGGGAACGGGACTTCTGGCTACTGCATTCTGTTGTTTAGGAATGTAGTCGTTATTAATGCCTAGAAGTTCTGACATATCAAGACATATTTCATGGAGGAGATTTATAAATTCAGTATTTTCAATAATGATACCTGCTGAATTACTTATGTTCGCTCCGAAATATGCTTTCTTAATATCTTCCGGAATGGATGCTATTCCGTTATGCTTATCAAGAACCCATTTGTTAAGCCTGCTGTCGGGCGTGAATGATGGATCTTTTCTTTTACATTTTATCATCATGGACAGATATAATTTGATAAGTTCCATTATAAAATGTTCATTAAGGATTACGATATCCGGTACCATATCAGGATATTCACGTAGTATTTTTTCAAGATCAGAGATTCCTGATACCGTGAACTTCCTTAAAATACAGTCACTTTTTGCAACATAATTATACAAACTTAAACCATATAAACTGCCTGATAACCCAAGAATACTTCCGGCAGATGTGCTTATTCTGCCGTAGCGGGAATAAATATCGGTCTCCCCACTAAGAATAAGATAAAGACATTTTATCTCATCATTGGTGTGGAGCAATACCTCTCCCTGTTTTAATTCAATTATATTATCTTCCATAAGAAACCTCTAAATGTATTATAATAAAATACTACATTGAGTTGGCAATATAGTCAAGAAATTCTACAATAAACCTATACGTAAAAAATAAAAATGTGTTATAATGTCACATATTAAGTCGAAAAATACGGAGGTAACAATATTTTATGATAATCAGAGATAAAGACAATTTTTTACCATTAATAGCTAAGATGCTTACAGCCCTTAATTATGACAAAGTTGAGATGCATACAGGAAAACCTTATGATATAACGGCGGTAAAAGATGATAAAAAATACTGCTTTAAATGTCAGTATGATATAGACGCAGTCGGAACTGCAGCTATGAAGGAATTTGTGGATGGAACAAAAGACATGTCTCATGATGCCCGTGCATTTATAACCAATAGTTCTTTTATATCAGGGGCAAAGAAACTTGGTGATGAAGCCGGAGTGCTTTTGTGGGACCGGAATACTCTTGACAGAATGAGTATCGGAATTAAAGAAAACATTGTGGAAGATGTTCAGGAAGAAACTAAATCAGGAAAGGGTTTATTGACAGGAATTATCATAGCAGTAGTGGCAATTGCGGCTATTGCGGCATATTTTCTCATAATAAAATAAATGTATGAATATTTTAACTATAGAGAATCTGACACATTCTTATTCGGAAAGAAAATTGTTTGATGATACCTCGTTTTCCCTTGAGGAAGGTGAAAAAGTAGGAATTATAGGTATTAACGGAACGGGAAAATCAACGCTTCTTAATATAATAGCAGGAAATATTGTACCTGATGAGGGCAAAGTTACCATAGCCAATAAAGTTATTATTGAAATGCTTTCACAACATCCGTCATTTGATGATAATGAGACAGTTATACATTATGTAATGACAGATGTACCAAAGGATGAGGATATGTTTGCGGTGGAGGCAGAGGCAAAGGCCATGCTTCAGACTTTTGGACTAACGGATTATGATGAGCTGACCTGCCATATGTCAGGAGGACAGCGTAAAAAAATAGCATTAGTCAGGACTTTATTATCCGGTGCGGATATACTGATTCTTGACGAGCCTACCAACCATCTTGACAATGAGATGTCAACATGGCTTGAAAATTATCTCAAGGATTATAAAAAATCAGTAATTATGGTTACGCATGACAGATATTTTCTGGACAGCGTTTCTGACAGAATAGTGGAGTTGGATAAAGGAAAAATATACAGCTATAATACCAATTATTCGGGATTTCTTGAGCTTAAAGCCGAAAGAGAGGAAATGGCTGTTTCAACGGACAGCAAGAAAGCCAATCTTTTAAGAAACGAGCTTAAATGGGTAATGCGAGGAGCAAAGGCGAGAAGCACCAAGCAGAAAGCCAGACTCATGCGTTATGAGGAGCTTAAAAACAGAAAACGTCCTGAACAGGATTCGGAAATAGAATTAAGTTCCATATCCACAAGGCTTGGAAGAACCACTGTGGAAATTAATAATCTTAGCAAAGCCTACGGCGACAGGCATATTATTAATGATTTTAGTTATATTTTTCTTAAAAATGACCGCATAGGTATTGTAGGTCCTAACGGCTGTGGAAAGACAACTCTGTTAAAGCTTATTATGGGGATTGTTGAACCTGACGAAGGGGAAATAGTTATCGGCCAGACAGTAAAAATCGGATATTATGCACAGGAAATATCTACACGTAAGGAAGATGGGATAAGCTTTATGGACCCTGAAATCAGGGTGATTGATTATATCAAAAATACTGCAGAGTATGTTAAGACGCGGGATGGCTCACTTTCTGCATCCCAGATGCTTGACAAATTCCTTTTTCCTCCGAGAGAACAGTATTCCCTTATAAAAAAACTTTCAGGTGGTGAAAAAAGACGCCTGAATCTGTTAAGGGTTCTTATGGAGGCACCTAATGTATTGATTCTTGACGAGCCGACCAATGATCTTGATATAAAGACGCTGACTATTCTTGAAGATTACCTGGATTCTTTTGACGGAATAGTAATAGCTGTCAGCCATGACAGATATTTTCTTGACAGAGTGGTACGAAGAATTTTTGCATTTGAAAATGGCAGGTTAAGACAGTATGAGGGCGGATACTCGGATTATGAGCTGGTTGCTGAATTTGACAAAGAACCTGTAAAATCCGAGCCCGGAATACCGAAGAATACCGGAAAAAAAGTTAAGCAGGAAAAACTTAAATTTACTTATGCGGAACAAAAGGAATTTGAGCATATTGAAGATGATATCGGAAAAATAGAAGCACGGATTACGGAAATTGATAATCTTATGGTAAAAAATTCCAATGATTTCGTAAAACTCAATGAACTTGATTGTGAAAAAAATAAACTCAATGAAGAACTTGAATATAAAATGGAACGTTGGGAATATCTTACCGAACTGGATGAACAGATAAAGAACCGGTAAAAATAGGAGGGGCACCTCGGTTAAGAGGTGCCCGGATAGGAATGAAGAAAAAGGATATAGCCTTTTCTTTTGGTTTGGTACAATATGTATTGTAACGTGAAAATAAGTCTAAACTGTGAAATAAATATAAAAAACTTATAAACTAAATAAAAAAATTTTAAAATATTTTTTTGCTCCAATTCCCCCCAATTAGGGGGGAGAATGAAAAAAATGGGTGTGATAATATGGCATCATATGGAAAAAGAGGAAAAGGAGCAGAAAAATGAAATCAAAGATGAATGTATTAGGACGTGTGCTTAGTATGATTCTTGCTGTGGCACTTACAGTTACTACAGTATTTTCCGGATTTTCAAGAAAAACTCTTGCAGCAGAGAATAATGTAATAACTGTTGAAGAGGGAGAAAAGAATAGTGTAACATTTGATTGGAGTAAATGGAAGGTTGAATCTAACAGCAATCCTAGGGTTGCAAAAGCAAGTATCCATACTAACATTATAGGAGAAAAAAAGCTTGTAGTCGAAGGATTGAAACGTGGCAGCACAACAGTTGTTGTAAATAATGGGAAAAAAACTAAAACGTATGTTGTTAATGTTTCAAGAGCAAAGGGTATAAAAGCGGATCACCTTTACGTTTCTGTTAATAATCAGTTTGAACTGTACGATAATGGGAAATTGGTAGGAACAGTTAAGACGGACAAAAAAAGTTTTGATATGAATAAAATAACTGTTACCGCAGCGTATGGTGATGGAGAAAAAGTTAATATCAAAATTAACAACAGAAAATTAATGGATGGCAGTGACGCTGTTTTGCTTGGTAATGACTTTTATATTGGTTCAAAAAATGACCCAATATATTATACAATGTCATATCCTGTAACATTCACAGTTAATGGCAAATCTGTCACAGTTGTTTTTACTGATAAAATGACATTCTATGATAAGGAAAACAGCTGCCATTATGTATTAGATGATGGAGGCATTGCTTTTGAACTTGAAAACAAACAGAATGTCACAAGACATACCGTTAAGTTTGTAAATGGAACAGAAGTTATTGAAACAATCAGCGTTATTGATGGACAGAGTGCAAGGTACAATGGCGCTACACCTGTAAAAGCTGAAACTGAGTATGCTTCATATACTTTTAACGGATGGGTTGACGTAAATGATAATCCAGCAGATTTAACTAATGTTAAGTCAGATAAAACAGTATACGCGTCATTTACTGAGGAAGTAAAACAGTATACAGTTAAGTTTTTATATGAAAACGGAGAGGTGTTATCAGAACATAACTATTCATATAATGATACAATTACGGTGCCTGATGTACCTGAAAAGGCGGACGATGTTGAATTTGAATATACAGGTGCAGCCTGGAGTCCTGAAGTAAGCACTGTATGTAAAGGCAATGCAGAGTATAAGGCGACATACGAAGCCGTAAAGAAAAAGTACAAAGTTATATATTCTGTAAACGGCAAAGAGACTGAAAAGATATTTGATGCTCTGACATCGGCTGAAGATGTCAGAAGTGGGGCACCGGAAGTAGCTTCAGATTATGAAATTGATGGCAAAAGATATGAATTCAAAGGCTGGGATAAGGAATTTGAAAAAGTTACAAAAGATGTTGTGTATACAGCACTTTATGACGTAACGGATATTAAATATACGGTAAAATTCGTTAACAGTAACGGGGAAGTAATTTCAGAACAGAATTTAAAATATGGTGATAAGATTGTTAAACCGGGCAATCCAAAGTATCCCGGAAACAAAGATATTTATGAGCATACGTTTGCAGGCTGGGATAAGGAAGTAAGCGATGTATGTACAGGAGATGCAACATATAAAGCAGTATTTGATAAATCAATTAAGATTGCATTCTATAAATACAATATCGAAGCATCGTCAAGAAAAGATTTGTTTGATTACGAATACATCACAGGACGTGAGCCAAAGTATTTTACAAAGCTTGGTTCAACAATTACTGTAACAAATGATTTTACCGGATATGAAAATATAATATCAATGCTTGAAGAAGCTTATATAAAAGGTGAATCAGATACTATTTACGGTAATAATAATGAAGAATTTGTAAAGTCTTTTGTAAGTCTTACAGCAGAAAAAGCAGGAGTTAAAGAAGATGCGGTTGATTGCTGGTATGTTCTTAAACGTGAAGCAGACGGCTGGCATGTAGACGGGGGAAATTTAAAGGATTATACGGTTAAGTTTGTAGATTATGATGACAGCATTATTTCAGAAAGAATATATAATGCCAATGAGAAGATTGTAATTCCTTCTAATCCGGTCAGGGAAAGTGATGAGACTTATAATTACACATTTGCGGGCTGGGATAAAGAAATCTCAACAGAAGCTGTAAGCGATGTTGTATATAAAGCGGTATATGAACCATCATATATTGACTATACAGTAAGATTCCTTAATGAAGATGGAAGTGTAATAACAGAAGCAACCTATCATTACGGAGATGATGTAGTGATACCGGCCGATCCTGTAAAGGCAGCAGATGAGACATATAATTACACATTTGCAGGCTGGGATAAAGAAGTAACATCAGTAAAAGGAAATGTAGATTACAAGGCAGTATATGAATCATCATATATTGACTATACAGTAAGATTCCTTAATGAAGACGGAAGTGTAATAACAGAAGCAACCTATCATTACGGAGATGATGTAGTGATACCGGCCGATCCTGTAAAGGCAGCAGATGAGACATATAATTACACATTTGCAGGCTGGGATAAAGAAGTAACATCAGTAAAAGGAAATGTAGATTATACCGCAGTATATACAGATGAATACAATAAGTATATCGTAAGATTCCTTGATGAAGATGGAACAGTAATTTTGAAAGCAACCTATCATTACGGAGAAGATGTAGTGGTACCGGTCAATCCTGCAAAGGCAGCAGATGAGACATACACATATACATTTGCGGGCTGGGATAAAGAAGTAACATCAGTAAAAGGAAATGTAGATTACAAGGCAGTATATGAATCATCATATATTGACTATACAGTAAGATTCCTTAATGAAGACGGAAGTGTAATAACAGAAGCAACCTATCATTACGGAGATGATGTAGTGATACCGGCCGATCCTGTAAAGGCAGCAGATGAGACATATAATTACACATTTGCAGGCTGGGATAAAGAAGTAACATCAGTAAAAGGAAATGTAGATTACAAGGCAGTATATGAATCATCATATATTGACTATACAGTAAGATTCCTTAATGAAGACGGAAGTGTAATAACAGAAACAACCTATCATTACGGAGATAACGTAGTGGTACCGGCCAATCCAGCAAAGGAAGCAGATGAGACATACACATACACATTTGCAGGCTGGGATAAAGAAGTAACATCAGTAAAAGAAAATGTTGATTATACTGCAACATATACAGAAAGATTAAACAGAATTCCGGAGGTGGAAGGTGATGAGGACATAGTTCCTGAAATCAACCCTGGTAATAATGCTTCAGATGATAATAAGCCATCTGTAAGACCTGTAAGAAAACCGGAAGTAGAAGCTGATGAAGACGTAGCAACAGGTGATGGCAATATGACACTTTATATTGCAATTCTTGGACTTAGTGCAGCAACTCTTGCAGTAATAATGGGCAGAAAAAAAGAACAGGATATTTAGTCGATTTGATCGTAAGGATATATATGTTACAATATACGGGGGTATATCCCCTGTAGAAAAAAATGACTGCAAAACAGTCTTGAAAAAAAGACCATATGTAACGGTTTGATACATATGGTCTTTTTGTATTGTAAGTTCTGGTATGACTAACTTTCAAGATATTCTATTCTTGATTTGTAATATTCTATTTTCCGTATATCCTTTTTGGTGGGATGTGGAATTCTTGATATATCCGAATTGTGCTTTAAATCGGCAAGTTTGACTTCTCTTGCGATGGAATTTGTTTTTATTTTTTCATAATAGATATCTTCGTCATAATCAGGACCTTTTTTCTTTGTTACAAGGTCAAGTGCTATAAGAATATCTTCGTTAAAGCCATATTCTCTGAGTGCATCAAGAGTTACATCAGTGTCCTCCACTACATCATGAAGCATCCCTACAATCCTGGATTCAGGAGAAGTACAGTGTGCAGATACAAAACGGGGATGATTGATATAAGGATGTCCCCCCTTATCCAACTGACTTTTATGAGCATTAACGGCGATTGTTTCAGCTAATGCCAGCATTTTTTCGTAATAAGCTTCCATAATATCCTTTCAACAAAAAAGACCCATGTATGTACATGAGCCAAAAATTATCAGTGCAGTCGATGGGACTTGAACCCACACCCGGAAACCCGGACATGAACCTGAATCATGCGCGTATGCCAATTCCGCCACGACTGCAAACAACTATATTATTTTAGCATTGCTTAATTTTAATGTCAATCTTTTTGGGAAAAATAAATTTTAAAAAATACTTGCAATTATATTCCTGATATGATAATATACAATACGTCGCTGGTAATTGGCGACACATTTAAGCAGACGTGGCGGAATTGGCATACGCGCTAGACTAAGGATCTAGTCCATATTGCTTGGGTGCGGGTTCAAGTCCCGCCGTCTGCATTTAATAGCATAAGCAGTCGTGGCGGAATTGGCATACGCGCTAGACTAAGGATCTAGTCCATATTGCTTGGGTGCGGGTTCAAGTCCCGCCGACTGCACTATTAATAAGGTTGTGTTTATGACATGACCTTTTTTTAATATAAATTTGTAAAAGCAAAGGAGATTTAAAATGTTGGATAAAGGAGATTCGGTGGGGCTTGTGGCCTGCTCTGATGGATTTCCAAATGATAATCATGAGGTAATCGATGAGGTTGAAAACAGCCTGTATGATATGGGCTATAAGGCGGTAATTGGTAATATATACTGTACTAAGGAAAACAGAACACTTAGCAGCAGAGACAGGGCAGATGTTTTTAATGAAATGGTCCGGAATCCGGAAATAAAAGTTGTTTTTGATATATCCGGAGGCGATTCCGCTAATGAAATTCTTGATTATGTTGATTACGATATGTTAGAAGAGAATGGCAAACCGGTTTTCGGATACAGTGATCTTACCACCCTTCTTAATGCCATATATTGCAAGACGGGAATCTGCACATACCTGTACCAGATAAGAAATATTATTACCGGATATGGGGAAAGGCAGAAAGCAGACCTTGAAATGGTGTTAAGCGGAGAAAGCGATGATTTATACGATATAGATTACGAATTTGTACGCGGCGAAGAAATGAAGGGCGTACTTATCGGAGGAAATATCCGCTGTTTTTTAAAATTAGCGGGAACATCATACATGCCGTCGTTTAGACATAAAGTGTTATTCCTGGAGAGTAACAGCGGCAGAGAAAACAGAATACGTTCTTATTTTACCCAGTTGAAACAGATGGGCGTATTCAATGAAGTAAACGGGGTTTTACTCGGAACATTTACGGAACTTGCACAGGAAGGAATTACAACTGCCGCAGAAATTCTTACAGATGTATGCGATGATAAGGAACTTGCTATAGCAGTAACGGATGAAGTCGGTCATGGCGCAGATTCCAAGGCAGTAGTTATTGGCAGGGAAATTGAGCTGGAGAAATAAAAAAATACTTTATTTCCATTATAATATATGATATAATCTAACTAGTTTTTATGAAATAAAAGGAGGCTCGTCATGAAGCACATTAAGACAATTAATACTAAGAATCTTAAGGAGACAGCTAAGAAGGGCGGATGTGGAGAATGTCAGACATCATGCCAGTCAGCATGTAAGACTTCTTGCACAGTTGGTAACCAGAGCTGCGAGAATAAGTAAGAACTTAATAATTAGCAATGATGAGAGAGTGTTTTTCTGGAGTGTCAGCATCATCAGGACACCCGTACACTCTCTTGTTTTGCGTAGGAGGAGAAAGTGATCCATCAGTATAAGAACAATGGATACAATATTGTATTGGATGTCAACAGTGGCTCTGTACATGTTGTAGACGATATTGTATATGATATAATTCCTCTTTATGAAGATAATGATACAGAGGAAATAGTTAAGAAGCTGGGTGACAGATATAAGGAAGAAGATATTCTGGAAGCCTGTGCGGAAATAGAAGAACTTAAGAGAGAAGAAGTTCTTTTTACAGAAGATATTTACGAAGATTATATAGATAAGTTTACAAAGGAAAAAGAACAGTCGGGAATCGTTAAAGCTATGTGTTTACATATAGCCCATGATTGTAACCTTGCATGCAAGTATTGTTTTGCGGAAGAAGGCGAATATCATGGAAGAAGGGCTTTAATGTCAGCGGAAGTCGGAAAGAAAGCACTGGATTTCCTTGTTGCCAATTCAGGCAAAAGACGCAACCTTGAAGTGGATTTCTTTGGCGGAGAGCCTCTTATGAATTTCGGTGTTGTTAAAGAAATTGTTGAATACGGAAGACAGCTTGAGAAAGAGCATGATAAGCTTTTCAGATTTACAATGACAACCAACGGTGTACTTCTTAATGATGAAGTACAGGAATTTGTAAATAAAGAATGCGGCAATGTAGTGCTCAGTGTGGACGGACGTAAGGAAGTCCACGATATGATGAGACCTTTCAGAAACGGTCAGGGAAGTTATGACCTTATAATGCCTAAGTTCAAGAAGATTGCCGATTCAAGGAATCAGATGAATTATTATGTAAGAGGTACCTTTACACATAATAATCTTGATTTTTCCAAAGATGTATTAAGCCTTGCTGATTTAGGATATAAGCAGATATCGGTTGAACCTGTAGTTGCTGATGAAAGTGAAGACTATGCGTTAAGGGAAGAAGATCTTCCTAAGATATATGAAGAATATGATAAGCTTGCGGTTGAGATGATTAAGCGCGAGAAGGAAGGCAGAGGATTTAATTTCTTCCACTTCATGGTGGATTTAACAGGTGGTCCGTGTGTATATAAGAGATTATCAGGCTGCGGCTGCGGTACTGAATATCTTGCAGTAACACCATGGGGTGATTTTTACCCATGCCATCAGTTTGTAGGTCATGAAGAGTTTATTATGGGTAATGTATATGAAGGAATCAAGACTCCTGACATACGCCATATGTTTAATGAAAGCAATGTTTATTCAAAGGATAAATGCAAGGACTGCTTCTGTAAGTTCTACTGCAGTGGCGGCTGCGCAGCTAATGCGTATAATTTTAATCACGATATAAATAATCCGTATGATATTGGATGTAAGCTTCAGCGTAAGAGAGTTGAATGTGCAGTTATGATTAAATGTGCACTTGCGGATGAAGGCGTTGAGGCAGCAGATTACGGTAATATAGAAGTGCATTGTTAATTAAGGGTGAAAAAATATAAGGAGGCAAACCGTAAACGGCTCACCCAATGTAATATAGCCGTAAACGGTAAAAGACAAAATGAAAATTTGGCAGAAAATAGTTGCAACAGTAGCATTGCTCGGTGCATTTGTACTCGCCGGATACACAGTGTTGTGTGGATTCGGCAATGGACATAAGGGCAGTGCCAGAAATATCACTTTGGGACTTGATCTTAATGGTGGTGTAAGTGTTACATATCAGGCTGTGGGAGAAGTAACTTCACAGGATATGAACGACGTAGTATACAAGATGGTTAAAAGAGTAGAGGAATATGACGGAGCACAGGTATACAAGGAAGGAAGTAACAGAGTTACAATAGAGATTCCAGGTGCCGATGATGCCCAGGCTATTCTTGAAGAACTTGGTAAGCCCGGTGCGTTATATTTTATTAACCAGTACGCATCAGACGACAAAACAGCCAACTATACATCACAGTATGCGGTTGATGCATCAGGTAATCTTGCACTTGTTACAAAACTTAACAAGACCCTTGATGAAATCAAAGCAGACGGAACAATTATCCTTACGGGTGAGGATATAAAGGATGCACAGGGTGTATACCAGCAGAATTCATCAGGAAGCAAACAGGCCGTAGTAAGTTTTGCACTTACTGAAGAGGGTGCTGCTAAGTTTAAGGAAGCTACAACAAAGGCTGCTTCTAAGAAGTGGTCAATAGGTGTGTATTATGACGGAGAATTCATCAGCGTTCCTAAAGTTAACAGCGCAATTACCGATGGTGAAGGTGTAATTGAAGGAATGGCAGATATTGAGGAAGCAAAGAATCTTGCTTCTGCAATCCGTATCGGTGCCCTTCCTGTAGAACTTGAAGAAGTATCATCACAGGTTGTTGGTGCTACACTTGGACAGGAAGCAATAAGCACAAGTGTTAAAGCCGGTATAATCGGTTTTATATTGCTTTTCATATTTATGATAGCTTACTATAAGATTCCTGGTCTTGCAGCTAACTTTGCATTAATTGCATATACAGCAGGTATGCTTCTTATCCTTAATGTATTTAACTTTACATTAACATTACCTGGTATAGCAGGTATTATTCTTGGTATAGGTATGGCGGTGGATGCCAACGTAATCATTAATGCCCGAATAAGTGAGGAACTGGCAAGAGGCGTATCTGTAAGGTCAGCAATTGCAACAGGTTTTAAAAAAGCACTTTCTGCAATCATTGATGGTAACGTTACAACACTTATTGCAGCAATTGTACTTGGAATAATCGGTTCCGGCCCTGTTAAGGGATTTGCATTAACACTTGGTATCGGTATAGCACTTTCAATGTTTACATCCCTTGTTGTGGCAAGGTGGGTATTACTTCTTCTTTATCATCTTGGATGTAATAAGGAAAAAATGTACGGAATCCACAAGGAAAGAGCAAGTGTCAACTTTGTATCAAAGAGAAAGATTTTTATATCAATTTCAGCTCTTGTTATTGCAACGGGTGTTGCTTTTGCGACAATTAACGGAGTAAAGGGTAACGGAAGCTTTAATCTTGACCTTGAGTTTTCAGGCGGAACATCAACAACTGTAAATTTTGATAAAGAATATACACTTGATGAAGTAGAAAAAGAGATAATTCCGGAAATTAAGAAGGCAACAGGTCTTTCGACGGTACAGCAGCAGGCTGTAAAAGGAACCAATCAGGTAATATTTAAGACTAAATGGCTCACAGAAAAACAGCAGAATTCATTCTACAGCTTATTAAAAGATAAATATAATGTGGATGTAACCAATCCTGACAAATTAAGTTCAGAAAAGATTTCAGCAACAATAAGCTCAGAGATGAGAAGAGATGCGATTATAGCCGTTATTGTGGCAACAATATGTATGCTTATTTATATCTGGATAAGATTCAGGGATGTAAAATTTGCAACAAGTGCAATTATTGCATTAATTCACGATGTATTAATTGTTATTACATTCTATATAATTTCAAGAATACCGGTTGGAAATACATTTATAGCATGTATGCTTACGATTGTAGGTTACTCAATCAACGCAACAATTGTTATCTTTGACCGTATCCGTGAGAATATGAAGGTTATGACAAAGTCAACATTATCAGAGGTTGTAAACAGCAGTATTACATCAACACTTTCGAGAAGTATTAATACATCGCTTACGACATTTATTATGGTATTGATGCTTTACATTTTAGGCGTATCATCAATAAGAGAATTTGCTGCACCAATTATGGTAGGTATACTTGCAGGTGGTTACTCATCTGTATGTATAACAGGCGCATTATGGTTTATGATGAAGAAATCTTCGTATAAGAGAGCTCTTAAGAAGGAAAATAAATAAATGCAGGAATGGCGAATTTATTCAAAAAAAGCTGATTTTAGTGCCATAGGTAAAAAATATGGAATAGATCAGGTAATAGCAAGAGTAATCCGCAACCGGGATATAGAAGGCGATGCAGCTATGGACAGCTATCTTAACGGCAGCGTTGATTCCATGTATGACCCTATGCTTATGAAAGATATGGGAAAAGCTGTGGATATCCTTCTTGACACTATAAAAAACAAGCGAAAAATTCGCATAATAGGTGATTATGATATAGATGGAATTTGTTCCATCTATATCTTGTTTAAGGGACTTTTATTTTTAGGCGCAGATGTGGATTATGAAGTTCCGGACAGAATAAAAGATGGTTATGGAATTAACGAGAACCTTATTAAACAGGCGTATGATGACGGTAGGGAAGTAATCCTCACATGTGATAACGGCATAGCTGCCACAGAACAGGTCAGATATGCCAGATCACTTGGATTTACCGTTATTGTAACCGACCACCATGATATAAGATATGAAGAAATCGATGGTAAGAAGACATATATTCTTCCGGAGGCGGATGCCATAGTGAATCCGAAACAGTCAGACTGCAGTTATCCTTGCAGTTTTCTCTGCGGGGCAGGCGTGGCATATAAGCTTATGCAGGAACTTTTCAAACGCACAGGCAACGAAGGAAAAGAAAGGGAATTCCTTGTTTTTGCCGGAATAGCAACCGTTGGTGACGTAGTTGACTTAAAGGATGAGAACAGGATATTCGTAAAAGAAGGACTTAAACAGTTCAAAGAGACAGACAATTATGGACTGAGAGCCCTTACGGTAATTAATGGACTTGATGATAAAGAAATATGTGCATATCATATAGGATTCATAATAGGACCATGTCTTAATGCCAGCGGAAGACTTGATACGGCAAAAAGAGCGTTGAAAATGCTTCTTTCAAAGGACAAATATGAAGCAGAAAGACTTGCAGGCGACCTTGTATCCTTAAATGAAGAACGTAAATCACTGACAGCGGCGGCAGTAATACTGGCAGAAAAAATTGTTGATGAGAATTACACAGATGATACCGTTCTTGTAATATATTTACCTGACTGTCATGAAAGCATAGCAGGAATTGTTGCCGGAAGAATAAGAGAAAAATATTACAAGCCGGTTATTGTACTGACCAAAGGAGAAGATGGAGTAAAAGGCTCGGCAAGATCGATAGAAAGCTATAATATTTTTGAAAAATTATGTGAATGCAGTCATCTCCTCACCAAATTCGGAGGACATCCCCTTGCGGCAGGAATGTCACTTAAAGAAGATAATATTGAAGAATTGAGGAAATATCTCAATGAGCACAGTAATCTTACAAAGGATGACCTTACGGAAAAAGTATGGATAGATGTCCCTATGCCGCTTGAATACATAAACGAAGATATTATTAACGAACTTTCGTTGCTTGAACCTTACGGCAAGGGCAACGAAAAGCCTGTATTTGCAGACAAGAATCTTATAATTGTTTCATTTATGCGGATTGGAAGGGATGGAAAATTTGCTAAAATGGAGCTTAAAAAAAATAACGGAATGTCCATTTTTGCGATGTGTTTTAATAATTGTGACGGACTTAACGAGGCATTTATTAATAATAAAAGAATTTCCTGTACATATTATCCTGAAATTAATGAATTTCGCGGAAATAAAAAATTGCAGATTTGCATTACAGGGTATAGAATAGAAGAAGATATTTAACATGGAGGCACATATAATGAAAAAAGTTGAAGATTATGTAAGAACAATTCCTGATTTTCCTGAGAAGGGAATTATGTTTCGTGATGTAACCAGCGTAATGCAGGACCCTGAAGGATTACAGCTCGCGATTAACGGTCTTAACGACCTTGTTAAAGATGTTGATTATGATGTGGTGGTAGGACCTGAATCCAGAGGTTTTATTTTCGGAACACCTATCGCTTATGTTAACCATAAGGCGTTTGTACCTGTAAGAAAAAAAGGAAAGCTTCCATGTGAGACTGTAGAGGCAACTTATGACCTTGAATATGGCACAGCAACAATAGAGATGCATAAGGATGCCATTAAGCCCGGACAGAAGGTTGTCATAGTTGATGACCTTATTGCAACAGGAGGAACAACAGAAGCAATAATAAAGCTTGTTGAAGAACTTGGAGGAAAAGTAGTGAAAGTTATTTTCCTTATGGAACTTGCAGGACTTGAAGGACGTAAAAAACTTGCCGGATATGATGTTGATTCGGTTATAATATATCCGGGAAAATAATTTCGGCGGACATGTTACTGCTTTAATACGGGCATCATATAATAGAACAGGAGGTACTTATATGCCTGAGGAAGAATACAGACAGAGAAGAAAAATTGAAGAAAGACCATTAACACCACCTCAGACCAATGTTCCTTCGGAATTGTTTGAGATATTGAAAAAAAGTATTCTTGATTATCACCCATCCACGGATTTAAGCCTTATCGAAAAGGCATACAAGGTTGCGGATAAAGCTCACAGCGGTCAGAAACGTAAATCGGGAGAACCATATATAATCCATCCTCTTTGTGTGGCTATCATACTTGCACAGCTTGAACTTGATAAAGAGACAATTATAGCAGGAATACTTCATGATGTTATAGAAGATACAGAAGTAACTTATGAAGATATAAGCCGTGAATTCGGCGAAGAAGTTGCACTTCTTGTAGATGGAGTTACCAAATTAACCCAGTTAAACTATGAGCATGATAAGATAGAAATCCAGGCAGAGAATTTAAGAAAAATGTTTCTTGCCATGGCAAAGGATATACGAGTAATCCTTATTAAACTTGCCGACAGACTTCATAATATGAGGACGATGCAGTACCAGAAGCCTGAGAAACAGATAGAAAAATCAAGAGAAACCATGGAAATATACTCTCCTATAGCACAGAGACTCGGTATTTCCAAGATTAAAGTAGAACTTGATGATTTATCACTTATGTACCTCCAGCCTGATGTGTACCATAAACTGGAGCATGACCTTACTCTTGGTAAAGAGGCAAGGGAGAATTTTGTAAAAGAAATTGTGGCAGAAATCAAGGAAAAACTCTCTACAACCGGAATAAATTACACCATAGACGGAAGAGTAAAGCATTTTTTCAGCATATATAAGAAAATGGTTAATCAGGACAAGACTCTTGACCAGATATACGACCTTTTTGCGGTAAGAATTATTGTTGATACAATCAAAGACTGTTATGCGGTGTTAGGACTTATCCATGAGATGTATAAGCCTATACCGGGACGATTTAAGGATTATATTGCTATGCCTAAGCCAAATATGTACCAGTCTTTGCATACAACGCTTATATCCCAGACAGGACAGCCGTTTGAGATACAGATCCGTACTTACGAGATGCACAGAACCGCTGAATATGGTATCGCAGCCCATTGGAAATATAAAGAAAATATTGACGGTACAAAGGGTGATGACAGCGAGGAAGCAAAGCTTACATGGTTAAGACAGATTCTTGAATGGCAGAGGGATATGTCCGATAACAAGGAATTTTTAAGCATAATAAAGAGCGACCTTGATTTATTCTCGGACAGTGTGTATTGTTTTACTCCACAGGGAGATGTCAAGAACCTGCCGGCAGGCTCCACTCCTATTGATTTTGCATACAGCATACATTCGGCTGTAGGTAATAAAATGGTGGGTGCCAAAGTAAACGGCAAGCTGGTACCTATTGATTACAAGATAAAAAACGGTGACAGAATCGAAGTTATTACGTCCCAGAATTCTAAAGGACCAAGCCGTGACTGGCTTAAAGTAGTAAAAAGCCCGCAGGCTAAGAACAAAATTAATTCATGGTTCAAGGCTGAACTTAAAGAAGATAATATTTTAAAAGGAAAAGACCTTATCCATAATTACTGTAAGACAAAAAACATTGTTTTATCAGATCTTCTTAAGCCTGAATTCATAGAAAAGACTATGACAAAGTATGGATTCAGGGATTGGGATTCCGTACTTGCCGCTGTAGGACACGGCGGACTTAAGGAAGGCCAGGTTGTTGGTAAACTTCAGGAAGAATACGATAAGAAGCATAGGGAAGAAATTACCGATGCGGATATTCTTGCAGACAACTCCGAAAGTACCATAAAACAGAAGGATGACGGTAAGCCATCTAAGACCGGAATTATTGTTAAGGGCATACATGATGTGGCAGTCAGGTTTTCAAAATGCTGCAATCCTGTTCCGGGTGATGAAATCGTAGGTTTTGTAACAAGAGGAAGAGGAATATCAATCCATACCACGGATTGTATTAACGTAATTAACATGTCGGAACTTGATAAATCAAGACTTATTGACGCTGAATGGCAGAAACTTGATTATGAAAATTCAGAAGAAAGATATACAACAGATATTAAAATATATGCAAATAACAGAACAGGCCTTATTGTAGACATTTCAAAGATACTTACAGAGAGAAAGATTGATGTTAAGACCATGAATTGCCGTACAAGCAAGACAGGAACGGCAACACTTGAACTTAGTTTTGAAATAAGTGGCGTAGATGCACTCAGGGAACTTTTTGATAAATTAAGAAATGTTGAAGGAGTTCTGGATATCGAGAGAACGAGAGGTTAGTGTATGATAAAAATTGAACATAATATAATAGGAATGTGTGCTACCAATACCTATTATGTATATGATGACGAGACTAAAAGAGGCCTTATTATTGATCCGGCCGGAGACCCTGTCAGAATTATTGAACGTGTTGCCAGATTACAGATAAACGTTGAAGGCATTCTTATTACCCACGGACATTTTGACCATGTGCTTGCCCTTGATGAAGTAAGGGAACGTTTCAATGTAAAAGCATATATAGGAAATACGGAAAAGGCTGTATTAGAAGACCCGGAGGCCAATCTTACATCAGGCTTTATGGGTGAGGGCAGAACCTTCAGTGCAGATGTGTACCTTAAGGACGGAGAAGAATTTGAAGCCGGTGGTTTCAGAATTAAGGCATTTGAAGTTCCGGGACATACAATAGGCGGAATGTGCTATTATTTTATGGATGAAGGTGTGCTCTTTTCGGGAGATACACTGTTTTGCGAATCAGTCGGAAGAAGTGATTTCAAGGGAGGAAGTACATTTGCCCTTATCGCTTCAATTAAAGAGAAATTATATACTCTTCCCGATGATGTCAAGGTATATCCTGGACATTCGGAAGCAACCACTATAGGGCATGAGAAAAAATATAACCCTTTTGTAAGATAGGATATAAAATGATTTTTTTTAGTATTAATACAAAAGATTATGAAAATGATGTCAGGGTCATGACACAGGCATTTTATCCCGATACAAGAATCACGACGGAAAATTGCGATAATCCCGAACTTTCCATAGCAGTATTTGTTGATGGCAAAAAGGTAAAAGGAAGCGTTACAGGTGCAGATATAACCGGGGCTTCTTTTGAATATGATGTATATGAGGATAAGAAAAGAACCAGAAACAGACTGAAAAGAGAACTTTACGGAATATATTCCTCTCTTACGGGCAAGTCCCTGCCATGGGGAACTCTTACGGGAATACGTCCTGTTAAGATACCACTTGCCATGGTTGAAGAAGGTGTTGATGATAAGACAATAATCAGACATCTTGAAGAAGAATATCTTGTTAATGAAAAGAAATCTTTACTTAGCCTTGAGGTTGCTGCAAATGAAAATAAACTGTTAAAGACACTGGATTATAAGAATGGATATAGTCTGTATATAGGTATTCCGTTCTGTCCTACTACCTGTCTTTACTGTTCTTTTACCTCCTATCCCATAAGCATGTGGAAGGACAAAGTAGACAGCTATCTTGACGCACTTTTTAAAGAACTTAAATATCTGTCGGAACATCTTAGAGGAAGAAGACCTGACAGCATATATATAGGCGGCGGAACTCCCACCACACTTTTACCATATCAGTTTGAAAGACTTTTTGGTTTCCTTGAAAGCTGTTTTGATTACAGCAACCTTAAAGAATTTACCGTTGAAGCAGGCAGACCGGACAGTATTGACCGTGATAAACTTGAGGTTATCAAAAAACACGGAATAGGAAGAATTTCAATCAATCCGCAGACCATGAATCAGAAGACCCTTGATCTGATAGGAAGAAGACATACCGTAGAACAGATATGTGATACGTTTAAGATGGCGAGAGACTGTGGTTTTGATAACATTAACATGGATATGATTGTGGGACTTCCGGGAGAAGATAAGGAAGATGTGAGAAATACCCTTGAACAGATAATGAAATTATCCCCGGACAATCTTACGGTTCATTCACTGGCGATAAAAAGAGCCGCAAGGCTTAACTATATGAAAGAAGCATACGCAGACTACAGAATAGATAATACGGACGAAATAATAACCATGACAAAGGAATATGCCGATATGATGGGCATGACACCATATTACCTTTACCGTCAGAAAAATATGGCAGGTAATTTTGAAAATGTGGGATATGCAAAAGAAGGCAAAAAAGGTGTATATAACATCCTGATAATGGAAGAGAAACAGTCCATATATGCGGCTGGCGCGGGAGCACAGTCGAAAATAGTTTTTCCGGATGAAAACAGAGTTGAACGTATAGAAAATGTAAAAGATGTATCTAATTACATAGAACGTGTAGATGAAATGATAGAAAGAAAGCGAAGTTTTTTTAATGAGAATTAGAGCAAAAGCCAATCCGGTTCAGGCAACACTTCTATCGGATTTTGAAGATAATATCAATCATGGAGTGTGTGTAAGCAATCTTACATATCTTCTTGCCAAAGAGATGGGCTATGACGAGAGCATTTGTTATGAACTGGCACTTGCCGGACTTGTCCATGATATAGGCAAACTTAAACTATCAAGGTATCTTTACGGCAGAAATGAGGATGATGACCATAAAAATGATGATGGAACGGAATATATGAGAATGCATTCCAAGTTAAGTTATGATATACTTAAACAGTATGATTTTTCGGATCTTGTTCTTGATTCTGTTTTGTATCATCATGAGAACTATGACGGAACCGGTTATCCTGAAAACAGAAAAGGCGAAGATATACCGTTTGGTGCGAGAGTGATGCGTGTTGCGGATACTTTTACCGCCCTGATTTCAGACAGACCGTATCGAAGGGCATTTGACATCGAAACAGCGATGCAGATAATAATAGATGAGATAGACTGCTATGATATGGAAGTATTTTTAGCTTTCCAACGTCTGATTCATGAGCCTTCAACCATAGAGAAAATTAAGAACAGCAGGCTGATGATTAATTTTACAACAAGAGAGATTATGAAAAAGTGAGGATATAATAATGGCACTGATTAAAAAACCTATGACAGGTATGAAAGATATTCTGCCAAAGGAAATGCAGATAAGAGATTATCTTATCGGAATAATTAAAGAAACATATTCAAAGTTCGGTTTTACGTCCATTGAAACACCGGCAGTTGAAAATATTGCCAACCTTTCAAGTAAACAGGGCGGTGAAAATGAAAAACTTATTTTCAAAATTATGAAAAGAGGAGAAAAACTTAATCTTGAAAGTGCTTCATCAGAGGCAGACCTTGTTGATGGAGGATTAAGATATGACCTTACGGTACCCCTTGTAAGATTTTACGCCAATAACCAGGCATCCCTGCCATCACCTTTTAAAGCACTTCAGATAGGAAGCGTATGGAGAGCAGACAGACCTCAGAAAGGCAGATTCAGACAGTTTTACCAGTGTGATATAGATATACTCGGTGAACCAACCAACCTTGCGGAGATAGAACTGATTCTTGCAACCACCACAACGCTTGGCAGGATTGGTTTTAAGAATTTCAAGATTAAAATAAATGACAGAAGAATACTTAAGGCAATGGCTGCATACAGCGGATTTGCAGAAGAATCTTACGATAATGTTTTTATTATTCTTGATAAAATGGACAAAATCGGAATTGAAGGCGTTAAGGAAGATCTTATTGCCAACGGCTATGATGCGGCTTCGGTAGAGAAGTATGTAAGTCTTTTTGACGGAATTGAAAAAGCCGATAACGGCCTTTTATATCTTGCGGATACAATCGCTGAATTTCTTCCTGATGAGGCTAAAGACAATCTTCTTGAGATTATTGAGAGCGTCAACGGAACAAAGAACTGTGATTTTGATATAGTATTTGACCCTACGCTTGTAAGAGGAATGTCTTACTACACGGGAACAATTTTTGAAATTGAAGTTCCTGAATTCGGAAGCAGCGTTGGCGGTGGCGGACGTTACGATAAGATGGTGGGCAAATTTACCGGACAGGAGACACCGGCCTGCGGATTTTCAATTGGTTTTGAAAGAATAATTACTATTCTTATGGATAATAATTTTGAGATACCAAATCAGGGAAATAGTATTGCTTTTCTTGTAGAAAAAGGTATACAATCAGAGATGTTATGTAATATTATCAAAGAAGCACAGAAACTTCGGGAAGAAGGAATCAAGGTGCTTGTTGTAAGAATGAATAAAAATAAAAAATTCCAGAAGGACAACCTCATTGAACAGGGGTACAAGGAATTTAAGGAATTTTACAAAAATCCAATAGTAAAATAAAGAGAGGAACTATCTATGGTACAGTCTAGAACACACAACTGTGGAGAACTCCGCCTTGCCGATGCCGGTAAGGACGTAACAGTTGTTGGTTGGTATGAGAATATTAGAAAGGTAAGTAAGAACTTAGGTTTCCTGATTTTAAGGGACTTTTACGGAACAACACAGGTTGTTATCGAGACAGAAGATATGATGTCGGTTATAGATTCTGTCAATAAGGAATCTACAATTCAGGTAACAGGTGTTGTAAGGGAACGTTCAAGCAAGAATGCAGAACTTCCTACAGGTGAGATTGAGGTTGTTCCATCTAAGATTGAGGTTCTCGGTAAGTGCCGTTACAATGCACTTCCGTTTGAGATTAACCAGTCTAAGGATGCGGATGAGAATACAAGACTTAAATACCGCTATCTTGATTTAAGAAATCCTGCGGTTAAGGGCAATATTATTTTAAGAAGCAAAATAGTTGCTGAACTCCGTAACAAGATGAACTCACTTGGATTTATGGAAATAACAACACCAATCCTTACATGTTCATCACCTGAAGGAGCAAGGGATTATCTTGTACCGGCAAGAAATCATCCGGGTAAGTTTTATGCACTTCCACAGGCTCCACAGCAGTTCAAGCAGATACTTATGGCATCAGGCTTTGACAGATATTTCCAGATAGCACCTTGCTTCAGGGATGAGGATGCGAGAGCTGACCGTTCACCGGGAGAATTTTACCAGCTTGATATGGAAATGGCATTTGCATCACAGGAAGATGTATTTTCGGTAATTGAAGAGGTTCTTCCTCCTGTATTTGCAAAATACGGTGTATATTCCAATGCATCAAAGGCTCCTTTTGTGAGAATACCTTATCTTGAATCTATGGATAAATACGGAACAGATAAGCCTGACTTAAGAATTGACCTTGTATTAACCGATACTACAGAACTTCTTTCAGGATGCGGATTCGGACCTTTTGAAGGACAGACGGTAAAGGCAATTGTTGTTGACGGATTTACTGCAACAAGAAAGCAGATAGATGCAATATGTGCGGATGTGGAAGTTGCCACAGCCAATAAGGCATATTGGTTCAAAGTAGATGAGAATGGAGAAATTACAGGCGGAATCGCTAAGTTCCTTCAGAACATCAAAGAACAGGTAATAAACACACTCGGTCTTAAGCCGGGAGACTTTGTAGGACTTACAGCCGGAAAGAAACTTGTTGCACAGAAAACAGCCGGTGTACTCAGAAGACTTCTCGGTGCAGCCAGTGAAAAACATATGAAACAGAATACATACGAATTCTGTTGGATTGTTGATTTCCCTATGTATGAAATAGGTGAAGAATCGGGAGAACTTGAGTTCTGTCATAATCCTTTCTCTATGCCACAGGGCGGAATGGATGCACTTAAGAACAAAGAACCTCTTGATATACTTGCATACCAGTATGATCTTGTATGCAATGGCGTCGAATTATCATCAGGTGCGGTAAGAAACCATGACCCTGAGATAATGATAGAAGCATTCAGATTAGTAGGACTTGGTGAAGATGATGTTAAAGCCAAATTCCCTGCAATGTATAATGCGTTCTGCTATGGAGCACCACCACATGCAGGAATAGCTCCGGGAGTTGACCGTATGATAATGCTTATCTGCGGAGAGGAAAGCATAAGAGAGATAATTCCTTTCCCAATGAACAAAAACGCAATGGATGTTATGATGGGAGCACCTGCCACTGTAGACCAGAAGCAGCTTGATGATGTTCACATCGCTATTGTAAAAGAAAGAGAAGAGTAGGAGGACTGTATTAATGTATTCATTTGATGAAGTAAAAGAATTTGATCCTGAAGTTGCCGAGGCTATTAAGCTTGAAGTGGGAAGACAGAATGACCATGTAGAGCTTATTGCATCAGAAAATTTTGTCAGCAAGGCTGTAATGGCAGCAATGGGAAGCTGGCTTACCAACAAATATGCCGAAGGTTATCCCGGAAAAAGATACTACGGCGGATGCCAGTATGTTGATATTGTTGAGAACCTTGCCATTGAAAGAGCAAAGAAGCTTTTCGGATGTGATTACGTAAACGTACAGCCTCATTCAGGAGCACAGGCTAATATGGCAGTATTCTTTGCCATCCTCAATCCCGGTGACACATACATGGGAATGAGCCTTGCACACGGCGGACATTTATCACATGGTTCACCTGTAAATATGTCAGGAAAATATTTTAACTGCGTGCCTTACGGCGTTAATGACGAGGGCTTCATTGATTATGATGAGGTATTAAGAATTGCCAAAGAATGCAGACCTAAGATGATTCTTGCCGGAGCAAGTGCTTATGCAAGAACAATAGATTTCAAGAAATTCAGGGAAATAGCCGATGAAGTCGGAGCTGTTCTTATGGTAGATATGGCACATATTGCAGGTCTTGTTGCAGGCGGACAGCATATGAGCCCAATTCCTTATGCAGATGTTGTTACAACAACAACACACAAGACGCTCAGAGGACCAAGAGGCGGTATGATTCTCTGCAATCAGGAAGCTGCAGACAAGTATAACTTTAATAAAGCAATTTTCCCGGGAATCCAGGGCGGTCCTTTAATGCATGTAATTGCAGGTAAGGCAATATGCTTTAAAGAAGCTCTTGAACCTGAATTTAAGACTTATGCCAAAAACATTATAGACAATGCCAAGGCACTTGCAGACGGTCTTTTAAACAGAGGCTTTAATCTTGTATCAGGCGGAACGGATAACCACCTTATGCTTGTAGATTTAAGAAGCAAGGGTGTTACAGGTAAAGCAACAGAAAAACTTCTTGATACAGTTAATATTACATGTAATAAGAATGCAATTCCAAATGATCCTGAAAAGCCATTTACAACAAGCGGTATCAGACTTGGTACAGCAGCAGTAACTACAAGAGGCTTTAATACAGAGGATATGGATAAAGTTGCTGAAGCAATCGCTCTTGCAGTAACGGATGATGATGTTAAGAAAGCAGAGGCAATGGCTATTGTTAAAGCATTAACAGACTCTAATCCACTCTATTAATCCGATATGTAAATTCAGTAAGGCAGGGCTTTTTAAGCCCTTGTCCTTACTTTTTTTCATCTTTACAGAGAATGTTTTCGTAAAAAAGTCCGGCGATAAACCATACAGGAAAGTAATCAAGTCTTATAACGCCTTTGATATTAAGTTTGGCTTTTGAATAGTCCCATGGACAGCAACCATTTTTTTTCAACAGACTTCCTGTCAGAAATTCGGTAATGAAAATACACATTGCATATACAAAACCACGTTGCATCACGGCGCAATGCCTGTTTTTCATTCTTGTACCGATTGGCTCAATGATGATTGCCGTCGCATAAATCGGAAACATCCATATAGAAGTGTTGCTGGTAAGTTTCTTGTCTTTTTTTATGGCAGAACCAAGACCGGTCCAGAACACTTCCATACACCATCCGGTCAGGCCGCACATCATATATTTTTTAATCATGGTTATATTGTTACTGATTATATTTTTTTTATACTTGTGTGGAAATCCTGATTTTGTAAAAAAAGAGAGGTTAAAAATTATGGCAGATGTATATATTAAAAAAGGCGAAGGCCGTTCATTTAAGTCCGGCGGAATGTGGTTTTACGATAATGAAATCGACAGAATAGAGGGGAAATTTGAAAACGGAGATATTATCGATGTACTGGATTTTGACGGATATTATCTGGGACGCGGTTTTATCAATACCAATTCAAAAATAACAATAAGAATCCTTACCCGTCATAAGGACGTAAACATAGACCGTGAATTTATAAAAAAGAGAGTAAAAGATGCCGTAAAATACAGACTTGACACGGTGGATACTTCATCCTGCCGTCTTATCTTCGGTGAAGCGGACTATCTTCCGGGAATCGTTATTGATAAATTTTCGGATATCCTTGTAGTCGAATCCCTTGCCCTCGGAATTGACAGGCTTAAGGCGGATATTATCGAATGTCTGAAAGAAGAGCTTGCAAGCCACGGTATGAATATCCGTGGTGTGTATGAGAGAAGTGATGCCAAGGTAAGACTTAATGAAGGTATGGAAAGGGTTAAAGGTTTTATCGGGGAACCATTTGATACCAAAGTGGAGATTGTTGAAAATGGCGTAAAATATATGGTTAATGTGGCTGATGGACAAAAAACAGGCTTTTTCCTTGACCAGAAATATAACAGGGCTGCAGTGGGAAGATTATGTAAAGGTGCCAAAGTGCTTGACTGCTTTACCCATACAGGTTCTTTTGCACTTAATGCGGCTACATCAGGAGCCGAAAGTGTCCTCGGTGTGGATGCATCGGAGCTTGGAGTTGAGCAGGCAAAAGAAAATGCCATTCTTAACAATGTTCAGGATAAAACAGAATTTATATGCAGGGATGTATTTGAACTTCTTCCTGAACTGGTGGAAAAAGGTGAGCAGTATGATGTAGTTATTCTTGACCCTCCCGCATTTACCAAATCCCGTAATTCCGTAAAAAATGCCACCAAAGGATACAGGGAGATTAATATTAAAGGCATGAAGCTTGTTAAAGACGGCGGTTACCTTGCTACCTGTTCATGTTCACATTTTATGACACAGGAATTGTTTACCAAGACAATCGGGGAAGCTGCAAGAAGCGCACATAAGAGGCTCAGACAGGTGGAATTCAGAACCCAGTCACCGGACCATCCTATACTCTGGGCGGCGGATGAAAGCTATTATCTGAAGTTCTATATCTTCCAGGTTGTTGATGAAAAGTAATGAACAGAGAGTAATCGAGAAAATTCGGTTGCTCTTTTTTATTGTGAATGAGCTTATATGTGCTATAATAAAACAAATTAACAAATCGGAATTTGTGGAGCTTGTAAGTTCTTATATACTTAACATAGGAGGATGGTCGAATATGGATGATATAGAATTTGTTAGATGTTCTGGCATAAATGAAGACTTTATTATGAACTGTCAGTTACTAGATATGGATTTAAATAGGCGAGTAGGAAGGGTAATTAAGAGAGACAAGTACAAACAGTACAACCAACTTGATGAAATTAAAGAGGCTATAGTTGTATATGTTGATGGCAAAGCCGCTGGTGCAGGAGCAATTAGAGAATATCATTATGGTGATATCGATGATGCAACCGAATTGAAAAGAGTATTTGTCAGAGATGAGTTTCAGGGGAAAGGAATAGGAACCAAGCTGGTTCTTGAATTGATTGAGTGGGCAAAAGAGCTGGGATACAAGAGGTTGATTCTTGAAACTGGAGAACTGCTACAAGAATCATGTCATGTATATCGGAAAGTAGGATTTGAAAAAATAGATAATTATGGTCCTTACATTTCGATGCCAGAATCATTGTGTATGATGAAAGAATTGTAGCTGGCAACTTCAAGTTTCTAAGGATAATACAAAAATTATTTTTGCATGAAAAAAGGTGCGAAGCACCATAGCCCGTCAGAGAGACTGCCTTAGTCCGTAACCTATAATGAATGGTCGCAAAGAGAACAGGGGTATTTGAAAGTCTTGACCCGAAGGTCTAATTTGCGTTGCTGCTGATTCCCTTTGCTTTACTGGATCTGGCTGTCTATATCGCTGATATTGTCCGGGATTTATTTGGTTTTAAAAAATCTATAGAGAAAAATAGTGAAAAAATAGTGAAATATTAATGGAAAAAAGCTTACCTTTTGTATATAATAATATTTGAAAGGGAGGCTTTTCTTATATGATAAAAGTGACTTTAACGAATGAAATTTTAAGATATATAACAGAGATTGAACAGAACAGATATAAAGTATCATCGGTAAAGCTGTCCAAAACTGTCATGAATAAGCTTCGCAAAAATTCGAAGAAAAAAAGTTCTTATGCTTCGAATAAAATTGAAGGTAATCCATTGTCAGAAAAACAGGTGGATGAAGTAATAGAAAGCGACGGAAGAAAACATTATCTGAAACCGGAGCAGGAGGTACGGAATTATTTTCTGGCACTGAATTATCTTGAAGAAAAGGTAAGTAAAAAAGAGAAATTATCCATGAAACTTATTTTAGATGTACAGAAATTGGTAGAAAAGGGGGCTTCCAAGGAGAAAATCGGACTCAGAGGACCTATGCCACCGGGAGTGTTATTTGCGGTATATGATTCTAAGACAGGAAACCCTGATTATATTCCGCCGGAATATTGCGACATTCCGGGACTTTTGAATGAGTTGGTGGAGTATGTAAATACAACCGATGACCACCCTCTGATTGTAGCAGCAGTTGTACACTATCAATTAGTGACAATACACCCGTTTGAAGATGGAAATGGCAGAACTGCAAGACTGTTATCCGGTTATATTATGGACTTGAATGGATACGGCTTTAATGGAATCGGTTCATTGGAAGAATATTTTGCTTATGATATTGATGAATATTATGAATCCATTCAGATGGGACTCCCTGCGCTGTACTATTCTGGCAGAGATAACCCGCCACATCCGGAGATCTGGATCAACTATTTCCTCAGAATGGTGAAATTGTATTCCGGAAAAGTCTGTGATTTGCAGTTGGCTTCTGAAGAGGAAGATATTACCGGAAGTCTGTCGTTTTTGAAAGGAAAAGAAAAAGAGCTATTGCAATTTCTGATAAAAAACTATAAAGGAGAGTTTACTCCGATTGAAGTCAGCAGGAAATTGTCGGTAACAAATAAAACGATTATTAACAGACTGATGGTTTTGGTAAAAAATGGATTTGTGATTCCTATATTAGTCAATAAGAGAATTCGATTCTATGAATTAAGTGAATTTACCAGAGATCATGAAAAAGAGATTATGAAAGCTATCGGTTAAAATTTTTCATCTTCCAGGTTGTTGATGAGAAGTAACAAGGACACCGTAAGAAATAATATTGAAGATATATGCGGAGGTGATACGGTTGCACTTTCATATGAAGAATATAAAAATATGAAAGCGAGAATAGAACTCTTAGAGGTATTAGCCGAAGCAGAAGATGATGCAAAAAATGGCAGAGTTGCTCCGATATCTGAGACATTCGACGATTTGAGAAAAATGCTTCAGGAGGAGTGATTATGAAGTATGAAGTAATAAGAACCGATACAGCCGATGAGGGCATCAGAAAAATAATATTGTATGCTGCCCAGAATTTTGGAAATACAGTTGCATTGGAGAAACTAAATCAGATTGAAAAACAGATTCTTGAATTGGAAGAAGAGCCATACATTGGAACAGAACCCAGATACCGTGTTCTTAAGAGACATGGATATAGAGTGCTTGTTTTGGAAAAAGACTTGTTTTTTTACAAAACTGATGAAGAAAATAAAAAAGTAGTTATATATGCGGTTGTAGATGGACGTCAGGATTATCTGAATATTATACGTGGCTTATAGAAATCGTTGATTCTTATTGAAAAAAAACATGGCCTCAATTGTAATCCAAGATAGCGGGTATGGAATCTTGGATTACAATTGAGGGAAGATAGGAGGTGGCGTAAATGGCAAGTACAATACAGGTAAGAGTGGATGATGATTTAAAAGCAAAATCAGATGAATTATTTAAAGATTTAGGTACAGATACGACAACTGCAATCCGTATGTTTTTGACGCAGGCATTAGCTGTAAATGGATTTCCATTCGAGATAAAAAAGATAAATGAAAATCCGTATAAGGCATTATCAGAAGTTGAGATGCTTGAAAAGTTAGAGAGAGCACGTGAACATGCAACGCAAGGAATGTATAAAGAGGCTCATAATGTTTCACATGATATGAGGGCGAAGTATGGATTATAAGGTGGTAGTAACAACAGATGCAGAAGAGGATTTGGAACGCTTTGTCAAGTATCTGATTTTTGAGAAGAAAAGCTTGCAAGCGGCAGAAAATGTGTTGAAAAATTTTTTAGTAGATATAACTAAAATATTTTTATATATTCCGACATATAATTCTATATAATTGTAAAATGTGACAAAAAAAATAAAAAAAACTTGACTTTATTGTGAAAAAGTATTATATATAGGCTATAAGTGAATTTATTTTTCAAGGGTTAAGTAATTTTTAAGGAGTCATATATTTATATTTTAGAAATTAACACCTCTTGAAAAAGAGGTGTTTTTTTGTGGAAATCAATTGAAATTTTCCGGAAAGTGTGCATTGCACGTCTTATATTAAGCTCATTATGTAGTAATTCTACATTTTGATAAATGAATTGCAGGAAATAAAGATATGTATAGGAGGTACAGTAAATGAAAAAAACCAAAAGAAAAATTGCAGCATTAGCAGTGGTAGTATCAATGTTAATAGGAATGCTTCCGGTAGGAGTTATGGCCAAGGACCGTAACAGAGGAAGTTGGGGTGTGTATTCATATGGGCCCGGTGCACAATTAAAATACAGTTCGGTTGAACTATATTATACTACAGATGAGAAGTATGCATTTAAAGTTTCTTCAATCACTACAGGAGGATGTTATTATTCGTATGTTGAAATTGGGTGTCCGAATGGAAACATATATATGGATGGAAATCTAAGCAAAAAGATGTCATCATGTGGAGTTAAGACATTTACAGTAAAGAAGACAAGTGGCACATATGTTAAGATATCAGCAGAACTGTATTGTGATGCGTATGGCCCTATCTACAATGGATTAGCATATATTGTTCATAATTAATTAGTATATTGTTTCCTGCAATTCATAATTAATTATCCTAATTAAAAGAGAGGTACAAAGTATGAAGTTTAAAAAAGCATTTATTCCGTTATTACTTACTACAGTAATGTTGGCAGGTTGTGGAAGTAGGGACAAAAACAAATCAGAAATAATTAAAAATGATTTTAACGAGGTAAGAAAAGAGGCACAGGAAATAATTAAAACAGCAAAGTATGATAATCTTGATATAAAATGTGATAGTGTAATTTTTCCTGAGACAGATAAAATAGCGACATGGTGGATTGATACAATATATCTTAATGAATGGAAAAAACCTGATGAACTGGTAAATTATATTATTGATGACATGACACCTGAACTTATAGGAGAACTTGATAAACAGTATATCTATGATGGCGAAGAATTGCGTAAATATGAGGAGGAAAAAGACTGGTATAATGCAAATTATGAAAACAAAATTTCAAAAACCAAATACACAGAAGCTCCTGAACTAATTTATTACCGTGATCCCAAGACTAAAAGAAAATCTGAAATATTTACCGACACAAATATAATGAATTATGCAGCAGGAGCCATCAACAAAATCCTTGGTGGAAATTATCTTTTTGGATTGCAGGATGATATGGAATTAATTAAAAGATACCGTATAGGAATGGATGATTTATCTGATAAATATAAACTCCTTGATAAAGAAGTTACTGTTGCGGAAGCTGTTGAATCGGCAGAGAATTATATAAATTCAATTTATCCATACACAGGAGAAAATGGAATTAAGACAAAAGTATATGACGTGTATGTATATAAAATTAAAAATTCCGGAGAAACCGTTTTCAGATTCTTCAGAACCGAAAATTATAAAGGTATTGATGTCCAGGAGTTAATTAGCGGACAGATAAGTTTTGGTGAAGAAGAAAACTATGGCGAAGAAACAGGCATAATGTCAGAATGTTTTATGATAGAAAGCGGCAAAATTGATGTGTATTACGGAGAATATAACAGTTACACCGTGCCTAAAGAAATAACTAATTATGAGACAATATTATCACTTGAGTCAGTACTCAATAATGTTTCAAAAGAACTTTCAAAGCTGCCCGGTGTAAATTTTGAAGTTAACCAGATTAAGATGGAATATAGAATGTTCAATGATAAAGAAGACAAAAGTAAAAATGATAGAGCAAAGTACATTGTTCCATCCTGGAGAGTTGATTTACTTAATCCGGTTAATAATGATGCATATGTTGCTTTAGTAAATGTTGAAAGTGGTGATGTACTCGTAAGACGTGTACAGGAATAACAGAAAGCTGTAATTTATGAAAAAAACTATATTGACAGTAAAAAAAGACTTATATATTAACTTTACAACCATCGGCATTGTTTCATCCATAATTATCGGGCTGATTATTATTGGAATATGTGGCATATATACAGATGGCGAAGGAAGAACTTTTAACTGTATCAGCATATTCAGTACATATAACAAAACAGAACTTTTGCAAATGCACTTAATGGGAGAAACAGTATTTCTGAATGTATTGGAATCTCTTGCACCTTATGGAATGATGCTTGCTGCATTTTCCTTTGCATTTGGTATGTATGCAGAGAAACAGAATAAGACAACGAAGTATGTTATTTACAGAACGGGAATAAAAAGATACGTAATTTCAAAGGCACTTCTTGCATTTATTTCTTCAGTATTTGTTATGGGAATTATTGCCATAATATGTGCAATATACATTCATGGAAGGTTCCCATCAATTAGTGAGGCAGACAGCGAATTTATAGAATTCAAAATGCAGGGCAGCGGTTATAGTGATACGGGAAGAAAATTAAATCTCGTATCGCAGATGGGATTTGGAGCTGCATATCTTTATGGAATATTCGGAATGATGCTATATGGAGGATTGTGTGCATCCATAGGCTTTATTGTATACGCGTTGACCAAGGATATTTATTTTAATATATGTCTGCCTTTTTTTGTAGGATATGGACAAAATGTTCTGGTAAATTACTTTATATTTAATAAACCGGAAATCGGCCGGAAAATACAGAATACAGGTTATTTATCCTATTATCTGAGAATTCCTTATAATGAAAAAAGATTATTGGTAAATCTGCTTATTTTTGTCGGAATCTGGGTATTAGCCATTGTAATCAATATTGCGAAGATTCGTTCCGTAAAAGATTATGGAGGTGACCTATGATTAAGACCATAAAATCTGAATACCATAGCTTTATATGCAGGAGCAGGATGATTATTCTTCTTGCATTTGCAATTCTTGTATGGCAGGTTGTGGGTTCAAGTTTGTGCAACCATGCAAAAATGATGGAAGCAGGTTTACAGCTTTTTGAACCGTATATTGCCACGGCTAATTCATACCTGGTTCTTTTAATAGTACCGATATTTGCACTTATACTTATGTCGGATTTCCCTAATCTTGAAGACGGGTATATGTTTACCATATACAGAATGGGTAAGACTAAGTGGCTCATCGGGAAAGTAATATTTGCTCTTTTATGCAGCTTCACAATAATGGCAATTGTTTTTGTTTTGTCTACAATACCATGTGCAGGAAAGATTTCGTCAGGCACAAAATGGAGTCCTGCAACGACAAAACTTGCATATTATTATCCGGAGCTTACCTACAATACAGTATTTAATCTGATACAGCGTGATATTTATAATCATATATATCCGGGAATAGCGGCTATTCATTCAATATTGCTTACTACATTGCTTATATTCGGATATTCGCTAATGCTGTTAATCGGAAAGATATTTAACAAAAAAAATCTGTTTATGGGAATAGATGTAGTACTTATGGCAGCAGGAGGAATCCTTGCAACAATAAAACATAAAGCAGCCTTTTTCTTTCCGGCAGGAAACGCTTCTTTAGCGGGAAGATATACAGAAATAGGAAGAACGAGTAATATGCCGTTTTACCTTTCATATATATATATGTCTGTGTGGATAGTTCTGATGCTTATTGTAGCATTTGTAGGTATTAAGAGGAGAAATATATGTACAAAATAAAAATAGAAGATGGTTCCATCAAAATAAAAAATAAATACATTCTGGAAAATATAAATCTTGAGTTTGAAAGCGGAAAGACATATGGACTATATGGACGTAACGGTTCGGGTAAAACAGTGCTGATGAAAAGCATTATAGGACTTATGAAACTTACAGAAGGAAAAGTAATATGCAATGATAAAATAATCGGTAAAGACAGTGATTTTATACCCGATGCAGGAATACTTATTGAAGAACCTACATTTTACGGACAATACTCTGCGGTTACCAACCTGAAACTGCTTGCAGGAATACGTAAAAATATACCTGTATCCGAAATTAAGAAGGATATAGAGGCTGTAGGACTGGATCCTGAAGATTCCAAAAAAGTAAGTAAATTTAGTCTTGGCATGCAGAAAAGACTGGGAATTGCCCAGGCTATAATGGAAGACCCGGGAATACTTATTCTTGACGAAGCTACAAGCGCTCTTGATGAAGATGGTGTAAAATGGTTCAGAAGTTTTATGCTTGAACAAAAGAAAAAAAATAAACTGATTATCATATCATCCCATATAAGGGAAGATATAGAACTCCTTTGCGATGAAGTGATTTCTCTCGAACACGGCAGGGTTGTAGGACACAAATCTTATTGAGAAATTTTATCGTATGGAAACTCAAGAAAATCTTCATTGCCATAACATCCGGAATACAGTAGAATAATAAAAAATGAGGGTCAAAAGGTATTTTGTCCCTCAATTATGATTAATCAGATTACTACATGTAATGCATTCATGTAATCTGACGCTATCTTGAAATAGGGCTAATTTCCTTCGCTTTCGCAGTAAATGGCTACTTTCTCGGTGAAGTGTGGGTCATTAAGGTATACATCGAATTGCATGCAAGCATGCATTGATGATACCTTTTGACCCTTTAATCATAATAGCCAATCCGTAAGACACAAGTTACAGAAAATATGGTATTTGCAGGGGAAACGGCACTTTCTGAAAAAACAATGCTAAATCCAAGCCGCGTTGTTACCTACGCAATTAGCGAGAAAGACTATAATAAAATCTTGCTGACTGATGATTTGATATACCCGGATAAACAGGTCAGACTTGAATTATGGGCATACAACCCGAAACAATTTTCAAAGGGTAACAGTGCTGATGATATTTCCATTGTTTTGTCTTTTGCAGATACAAGCGATGAGAGGATATGAAAAAGTTCTTATCTGAAATAGCTGATGAAACAGTGGATTTAAAGTCCTTGGGTATAGGCGGAACAGATAAGCAAAAAATGACAGATATGCTGTACCGGTGTTATGGGTTGAAAGATAATACATAAAGATTTTGGACTCAGTGCATACAGAATCTATGCGGCTATTATTGAAAAGTTAAATGCATGTTATTCCCGTTGGATGAGATACACTGTGCACAAAAAGTTTTACAAATTGTCACATGAACCTTGAATAAAACGGGGGGATGGTAAAATGTTTCTCATCGGATTCTGTTGAACAAAAATGCGGGTATGGGCAAAAATGTTCAATAAGTGTTGATGTTATTTGAAATATTGGGTATACTTTAATTGAACAAAAATGCGGGTATGGGCAAAAGCGTTCAATAGGAAGGAGACTTATATGGTAATTGAAAGAACTGTATATCTTGATAAATTGATAAGTAAAAAACATAATGGGTTAATAAAAGTTATAACCGGAATTCGTCGTTGTGGAAAATCCTACCTTTTATTTCAACTTTTTAAAAATCAATTGTTAGCAAATGGTGTAGATGCTGAGCATATTATAGAAATTGCATTTGATGCATTTGAAAATAAACAATATCAAGATCCATATGTACTGTTCCCTTATCTGAAAGAAAAGATAAGTGGTGAAGGAATGTTTTATGTTCTATTGGATGAGGTACAACTTTTAGATCAGTTTGAATCAGTTCTTAATAGTTTGCTTCATATGAGAAATGTAGATATTTATGTAACCGGAAGTAGCGCACATTTCTTATCAAAAGATGTAATAACTGAATTTCGTGGTCGTGGAGATGAGGTGCATATGTATCCACTTAGTTTTGAGGAATTTATGTCAGTATACGATGGGACGAAACAGGATGGATGGAATGAATATATGCTATACGGAGGACTTCCGCTTATATTAAACTTCACAACTCCGGAGGAAAAGATCGCATTTTTAAAATCGCTGTTTGAAGAAACCTATATTTCAGATATAGTAGGACGACATCGTGTGCGTAACCGGTCAGAATTGGAAGAACTATTAAATATTCTTTCGTCATCCATTGGTTCGCTTACAAACCCTTCAAAATTATCCGCTACATTTAAGAGTGTTAAGCAGAAAACAATTAGCAAAAATACACTGACAAATTACATTGAATATTTGTGTGATTCATTTTTGATTGATAAAGCAGTGCGTTATGATATTAAAGGGAAAAAATATATAGATACACCATCAAAGTATTATTTTACTGATATGGGACTTAGAAATGCTAGATTAAATTTCAGGCAAATGGAAGAAACCCATACAATGGAGAATATCATATTTAATGAGTTAAAAATGAGAGGATATAATGTTGATGTAGGTGTAGTCCCTGTAAATTATACAACAAAGGATGGCAATAATGTCCGAAAGCAATTAGAAATAGATTTTGTATGTAATCAGGCATCTAAGCGTTATTATATTCAATCAGCATTTGCAATGCCTACACAAGAAAAAATGGAGCAGGAACAGAGATCGTTGATGCTGACAGGCGATGCTTTCAAAAAAATTATAATTACGAAAGATACATCTGCAAAATATTATAATGATGACGGGGTTCTCATTATGGGTATATATGATTTCCTGCTCAATAAAGATAGTTTGGAATGGTAAATCCTTTTAACGCAGGAATAAATGCTGTGACGAACTGCATAAATTGACTAAAAAAACACGGATTACAATGAAAAGTGTGGCTAGGAATGTAATCTATGAAAAAAGGCATAAGAAGCATAAAAAGAGGGCTAGCAGTACTCTTAAGTGCCTGCATGGTGTTCGGTATGACACCAATTCAGGCAGGGGCGGAGGAAGCTGGAACAACCTTAAAGCAGGCAGGATTAACCTTACCGAAATATTGGGAAGACCGCATGGTAAAGGCAGTCCGCAAGGTGCTGCTCTTTGACGTAGAGCGAAAAAAACTGTGTGCATGGATGGACAGCGAGCATATATGGCATCTGACATTAAAGGGCATTATTCTGAAAGACTATTATCCGTCAGTAGGAATGCGGCAGATGTCGGACAATGATATCCTGTTTGATGCAGATGCATGGGAGCGGATGGAGAAGCATATGATTTCAGAGGGCTACAAGGCAGAGTACGTAGGTAAGGGTAACCATGATGTCTATCACAAGCTACGCTTACAAGCATTATAGCGGCAGTGGTACAGGCTTGCGTACCTTAATGGATTTTTATGCCTATCTGAATGCAAAGGGAGACACATTCAATCTTGATTACATCCGGACAGAGTGTAAAAAGCATAGGGATTATGTGTTTTATCCCCAATTAGGTGTAAAACTCTGCTCGATGGCGGGCGGCGGCGTACAAAAAATCTATATGGTGTTTTTAAGAGAACCGTCCCGGCGGGACAGGTCAGGCAGTGACCTGTTCCACCTCCGGGATGGGTTTGAGATTAAAATGAATTTCGATAGAAATGTGTCTTGTTTTATCTTCGTCAATGCGCTCATGCACGACGATTTCTTTGATTAAGCGGTTGAGGGTGGCTGCGTCCAACTCTGTGATGTTGGCATATTCCTGAATGGCTTCCACCCATTGTTTTGCGTCATTGGCAAGCTGGACTTCAT